>Ga0206958_1007_pt1 | contig 63353 bp, 40 predicted proteins | sample Alteio_BWOrgHeat_33_FD_152968 | JGI IMG/M metagenome (GOLD analysis project Ga0206958, IMG submission 152968) | Enriched cells from forest soil in Barre Woods Harvard Forest LTER site, Petersham, Massachusetts, United States -... | ecosystem: Environmental > Terrestrial > Soil > Temperate forest >... | reverse complement strand
CGGATTTGACCTCCGCTTTGGCTATCAGCAGAAAAGGCGTCAATTTCGATTCTCTAGACGGCGAACCGGCCTTTATCTTTTTTCTTTTGATTGCACCTTCAGATTCCGCAGGTCCGCATTTAAAAGCTCTTGCGCGTGTCTCACGTTTGTTGAAAGACAAGTTTTTCCGCGATAGCCTCAAAAACCTCAAAACAGCCAAGGATGTTATGGATCTTCTTTCACAGGAAGATTCACGTATTGGCTAATCGGCCATCATGTCTCAAACCTTTTTTAAATGGCTTTATCCAGGCATTAAAGTCAAACGCTGGGTATTTGCTTCGCTCTTTGGCGTCCTGATCGTCGGTGTGGGGGCCATTTTCGCGGTTTATCCTTATCCCTTTGTGAGCAGTCTTGGGATTGTCATTATCCTCTGCGGCGTATTGTTTATTGTATTGGGCATGGGCAAAATGATCATTTCGTTGATCACGCTGTTCTTGCCGCAGCGCGAACGTGATATCGTTGATATTCTCTATCAACGCCGTTTTTTGGAACGTGGCCCGAAGGTTGTCGCCATCGGCGGTGGGCATGGGTTGTCCCATTTGCTCCTGGGTTTGAAAGAATATACGGCTAATCTGACGGCCATTGTCACGGTCGCCGACAGCGGAGGATCTTCGGGTCGCTTGCGCGAAGAATTTAATATCGTCGCCCCCGGTGACATCCGTAACTGTCTGGTGGCCCTGGCTGATGCGCCGGCGTTGATGGGGGAGTTGTTTCAATACCGTTTTGAAGAAGGGCATGGCCTCAAAGGACATAATTTCGGTAATTTGTTTTTGACCGCCATGGTGAAGATCACCAATGGTGATTTTAAAAAGGCGGTGGAGGAGTCGAGCAAGGTTTTGGCCATCCGTGGCAAGGTCATTCCGTCCACCATTCACAACGTGCATTTGATCGCCGAGTATGCGGACGGGACCAAGGCCCAAGGGGAAGCTAAAATCCCGCAGGCCAATGCCCAGATCAAACGCGTCTCATTGACTCCTGAAGATGCCATGCCGACCGATGACGCTTTGACAGCCATTGCTCAGGCAGATATTATTGTCATGGGTCCGGGCAGCTTATACACCAGCATTTTGCCGAATTTGATTATCAAAGGCATGTCAGAGGCGATTGCCGCTTCTTCCGCGTATAAAATTTATGTTTGTAATGTGATGACCCAGCAAGGTGAAACCGAAGGTTTTACCGCCTCGGACCATTTACGGGTTCTTCAAGAGCACGTAGACCCTAAAATCATCGACGCATGCCTGATCAATAACGCGGTGATCAGCAATGAAGAAGCCTTGAACCGCTATCGCAAGGAAAATGCTTATCCGGTGGCGGCTGACGGCGAGCGTATTAAAGACTTGGGTGTGAAAGTGGTGGCTGCGGATCTTTTAAGTGTGTCCGATTACGTCCGTCATGATTCCAAAAAATTAATCCAAACGCTTATCAAATTGATTGAGAGCCAAAGGGTTATTAAAAGATGAAAATCGAGAAAGAACTAACCGTTGCCAATAAAAAAGGCCTGCATGCCCGGCCTGCGGCTCTTTTTGTCAGTTTGGTTGAGAAATATGATGTCACCGTGACCTTGAGTAAAACCGACGATATAGTTAACGGCAAGTCTATCATGGGCATTTTGATGTTGGGGGCGACCGAAGGTACGGTTTTGAAAATCACGGTTGAGGGTCAACAAGCCACCGAGGCCATGACGGCATTCGAACAATTTTTTAGCAAACAAGAGGAAGAGCTGTTGTCATGAGTTCAGAGATCGTTCTTAAAGGTGTTCCTGCGGCTCCAGGCATTGCGTATGGACCGTCCTTTATCCTTGATAAAGGAGAATTCATCGTCCCTAAGCGTTCTATTTCCGCCTCCGAAGTCGATTCGGAGATTGCCCGCTTTGAAGAAGCCGTCAATAATGCCCGTCGTGAGATTCATCAACTTAAGACCAAGATCACCCATGACATGGGCCTGGCTCATGCTCAAATTTTCGATGCGCATCTATTGGTTTTGCAGGATGCCGATCTATTAAACCGCGTCATTTCAGATATCCGCAAGACCAAATCCACCGCCGAATATGTATTCTTTGCCGTGATTAAAAAATTCATTGAAGCCTTTAGCCAGATGCCTGATGAATATTTGCGCGAGCGCGCCGCGGACGTCAGTGATATCAGCAAGCGAGTTCTGAAACATTTGATGGATGAAAGCAAGCTGCATGATTTGGAAAGCCTGCAGGATGACCTGATCATTGTCTCCCACGATTTGTCTCCTTCGGACGCTGTCAGCATGTATAACAAAAAGATCAAAGGTTTTCTGACGGATATCGGCGGCAGAACGTCACACACCGCTATTATTGCTAAATCTTTAGGTGTTCCAGCGGTTGTAGGTTTAAAAGATGCCACCTTGAGAATCTGTAATCAGGACTATGTGATCATCGATGGCCAAAAGGGTGTGGTCATCGTCAATCCGTCGCAGGAGACCAAAGAGCTTTATATTAAGGAACAAAGCAAGATCATTGCGTCTCTGGAAAAACTGGATGACTTGAAGAAATTGCCAGCCCAGACTTCCGATGGCAAGAAGGTGGCTATCCTGGCTAATTTGGAAATCTCGGCGGAAATCAATGCCGTGCGTAAGTATGGCGCCGAAGGCATAGGGCTTTACCGTACGGAATTCCTTTATATGAACCGTTTGGATTTGCCTTCCGAAGAAGAACAGTACCAAGCCTATAAGCAGGTAGCGGAGGCGGTGGCGCCTTTTGTGGTGACGATCCGCACGCTCGATTTGGGCGGAGATAAGTTTATTTCGAGCGTTCATATTCCTCGGGATATGTCGCCATTTTTAGGGTATCGCGCCATCCGTTTCTGTCTTGAGCGTCCGGATATTTTTAAGACTCAGCTGAGGGCCATTCTGCGGGCCTCGATGCATGGCAAGGTGCAGATGATGTATCCCATGATCTCCGGTATCGGAGAGTTGCGGGAAGCTAATGCTATTTTAAAAAAGGTCAAGGAGTCGCTGCGCGAGGAAAAAATTCCCTTTGACGAAGATATGAAGGTGGGTATCATGGTGGAAGTGCCGGCGGCGGTGATGACGGCGGAAACCTTGGCCCGCGAAAGCCAGTTTTTCTCGATCGGCACGAATGATTTGATTCAATATACACTGGCCGTTGAACGTGTGAATGAAAAAACCGCGGATCTTTATGATCCGGCTCATCCGGCGGTTTTGAAAATGATTCAAAAGACCATTGATGCCGGGCATAACGAAGGCATCCATGTGTCGGTCTGTGGGGAAATGGCCTCAGATCCTTTGCTGGCATTTATTTTACTGGGCATGGGGATTGATGAGCTGAGTATGTCCGCGGCCAGCATTTTAGGTGTTAAAAAAATGATCCGTTCCGTGAAGTTGCAGGAAGCCCAACGCATTGCTTATGAAGCCCTGCATTTGGCCACGGGCCAGGAAATCGAAGAATTTGTAGGCGCGCAATTACGCAAGTTAATGCCGAACTAGCCTGACGCTCTCTGCGTCATGCAGGCTATCAAATAGGCAATAGTATAAGCTCGGAGGTTTTATGAAAGCTTTGATATTAGCAGGAGGTTACGGGACACGTTTGGCGGCTGTGGCCCAAAACACCCCTAAGCCATTATTGACCATTGGCAGTAAAACATTGATTGATTATGCGGTGGAGAAACTCAAAGGTTACGGTCAGTTTTCCGAAGTTGTGGTTGTGACCAACAATAAGTTTTATGAAAATTTCGTGCAATGGGCCAAACTTCATCCGGAGCTTAAGATCCGTGTCATCAATGACGGCACCAATACCAATGAAGAACGCCTGGGCTCGGTGGGTGATTTGAACTATGTATGGAGTAAGGAAAAAAGCCCGGATGATTGGCTGATCATCGGGGGAGACAATTTATTCGATCAGAGTCTGGATGCATTTATGTCCTTTTGCGCCTCCCATAAGCCCGCGGTCACGATTGGTCTCTATGATATCAAAGATATCAAGGCGGCCACCAAATTTGGTGTGGTTGGCTTGGATAAAAGTGGTAAGGTGATTACTTTCCAGGAAAAGCCCGAACATCCGGCTTCATCGTCCATTGGCATGTGCCTATATTATTTCCCCAAAGAAACCTTGGGCTATATAGAGGAATACCGCAAAGAATCCAACACCTTGGATGCGGCCGGAAGCTACATCAAATGGCTCTCCGAAAAGAAAAATGTTTATGGTTTTAATTTTAGCGGAAAATGGTATGATATCGGCAGTATTGAATCCCTGAATGAAGCCCGAGCATATTTCAAAGTATAAACCCCAAATTTAGGAAAGGTGGTTTTTAGTGAAAGGACGTTATCTTTTTACCTCTGAATCCGTAGGCAACGGCCATCCGGACAAAGTATGTGATCAAATTTCAGACGCGGTATTGGATTGTGTGTTTAAAGACGACCCTAAAGGCCGTGTGGCGTGCGAAACCTTCTGTTCGACGGGTTTGGTCATTGTCGGCGGTGAAATCACGACAACCACCTATGTGGATGTGCATAAATTGGTGCGCCAGGTTTTGATGGACATCGGTTATAACCATCCCAAATATGGCTTTGATGCCAATACCTGCTCGATTCTAAATGCGATCAATAAGCAATCTCCGGACATTTCTCAAGGTGTGGACACCGGGGGTGCGGGCGATCAGGGTATTATGTTTGGTTATGCCTGTAACGAAACACCGGAACTGATGCCGTTGGCGATCATGTTAGCTCATCGTCTGGTTCAGCGGGTGGAAGATGTGCGCAAAAAAGGAATTTTGAAATATTTAGGACCTGATTGTAAATCTCAGGTCACGATTGAGTATGAAGATGACAAGCCCATCCGGATTGACGCGGTGGTTTTGGCTTGCCAACACACCGAAGAGATTTTGGATAAGACGGGTAAGAAGATCACTGAAAAAGCCAAGCAGGAGATCATCAAGACCGTCGCTCACCCCATTGTCGGCAAAATGATCGATAAGAACACCAAGTTCTATGTTAATGAAACCGGTAAATTCGTTGTCGGCGGTCCTCAGTCCGATACTGGTGTCACCGGCCGCAAGATCATTGTTGATACGTACGGTGGCGTTGTTCCTCACGGCGGTGGTGCTTTCTCCGGCAAAGATCCAACCAAGGTCGACCGTTCCGCAGCTTACATGGCCCGTTATATCTGCAAGAACATCGTGGCTGCAGGTTTGGCTAAAAAATGTATGCTTCAGGTCGGTTATGCCATCGGATTCCCTCAACCGGTATCCGTGATGGTGGAAACCTATGGTACGGGCAAAATCTCCGAGCAGCATTTGGTGGGTCTTGTCAAAAAGCATTTCGACCTCTCACCGCGTGGGATCATCAATACCTTGGACCTGCGTCGCCCGGTGTATTTAAAAACCGCCTCCTATGGTCACTTTGGACGTCCCGGATTTTCCTGGGAGAAAACGGACAAGGCGGCAGATTTAAGAAGGGATGCGTAATGACTAAATTGATGACCAAACCTAAACGTGTTGTCATTCCCGCGAAGGCGGGAATCCAGGATTTCAAGGTTAAAGATATTTCCTTGGCAGCCTGGGGACGCAAGGAAATCGAAATCGCCGAGACTGAAATGCCGGGTCTCATGGCCATCCGTAAAGAATACGCGGGCAAGCAACCTTTAAAAGGTGCCCGTATTGCCGGTTGTATTCACATGACCATTGAAACCGCGGTCTTGATCGAGACGCTGGTGCAATTAGGCGCACAGGTGCGCTGGTCATCGTGCAATATTTTTTCGACTCAGGATCATGCGGCTGCAGCGATCGCCGCTGCCGGTATCCCGGTCTTTGCCTGGAAAGGCGAAAGTCTTGAGGAATACGATTGGTGTGTCGAGCAGACCATCAACTGGCCCGGTGGACAAGGCCCCAACATGCTGTTGGATGACGGTGGGGATTTGACCATCATGGTCCATGAGAAGTATACGCAATATTTAAAAGACATCCGTGGCCTTTCAGAAGAAACCACGACCGGTGTTCATCGTCTCTACGAAATGATGAACAAAGGGACCTTAAAAGTTCCAGCCATCAACATCAATGATTCCGTCACCAAATCCAAATTTGATAATTTGTATGGTTGCCGTGAGTCTTTGATCGACGGTATTAAACGCGCCACCGACCGCATGATCGCGGGTAAGGTCTGTGTGGTGGCCGGTTACGGCGACGTTGGCAAAGGTTGCGTGCAGTCGTTTAAAGGTTTGGGTGGACGCGTCATCGTCACGGAAATCGATCCCATCTGTGCCCTGCAAGCGGCCATGGAAGGCTATCAAGTCATGCCCATGAATGAAGCGGCCAAGCTCGGGGACATTTTTGTCACCGCCACCGGTTGCATCCATGTCATCACCGGCAAGCACATGGACATGATGAAAAGTGGTGCCATTGTTTGCAATATTGGTCACTTTGATTCTGAAATTGAAGTGGCGTATCTGAATAAACGCAAAGATGTTAAGAAAATCCAAATCAAGCCGCAAGTGGATCAGTACGTTTATCCAGACGGCAAGAAGCTGATTGTGTTGGCCGAAGGCCGCTTGGTGAATTTGGGCTGTGCCATGGGTCATCCGTCCTTCGTTATGAGCAATTCATTCACCAATCAAGTTTTGGCCCAGATTGAACTGTGGCAAAACTCCGATAAATATGAAAATAAGGTCTACACTCTGCCTAAGCATTTGGATGAGAGGGTAGCGAGTCTGCATTTAGCCAAGGTAGGGGCCAAGCTCGAAGTCTTAACGGCTGAGCAAGCCAAGTATCTAGGCATCAAACCCCAGGGCCCGTTCAAACCTGACCATTACCGTTATTAAAGATCCTGTCATACGTAAAAAAGGGGACACATTAATGTGTCCCCTTTTTTATTTTATCTATTTTCAGTTCAATATCTTATAAGTTATTGAAATTTAATAACTTATATCCATAAAGTCCGCTCTTCCTTGAAAAGCCTTATATATATGTTATACTTTCATCAATTTCAGAAACCGTTTCCGGAATGTGGTTATTTTGAGAAAAATCTTCAATTTTTTCCTCATTTGCTGCTTTTTTCTGACCAGCTTGCCATGGCACAGCTATGCCCAAGACTTTGTTTTACCTGCCCCTGGAATCCTTCTTAAACCAGCTGTTGCTTACGCTTCACCCAAAATGGTGGGCCTCAAGGTCGATGAGCATGACCCCATGCGCATGGAGTTCATTTTTGACCGCGGGCAGAACCCTGGCAGCACATCTCAACAAAAACAAGAGTATCAACAGCTAGTCGAGTACTTCTTGGTGGCTTTGGGTGTTGAAAATAATCAAATTTGGGTTAACTTATCGCCCTATGAAAAAAACCGCATCATCCCTGATCCCATATCCCGCACGGCCTTTGGCGAAACCTTGTTGGCCCAAGACTATATCCTAAAGCAATTATCCGCCTCATTAACGAATCCCGATGAAAGCCCCGGCAAAGAATACTGGCAAAGGATTTTTTCTCAGGCCAAAGAACAATTAGGCACAACCAATGTACCGGTCAACGGCTTTAACAAGGTCTGGATCGTCCCGGACAAGGCCGATGTCTACCAAAAAGGCAACACCGCCTGGGTCTTATATAGCCATTTTAAAGTGATGATGGACGAAGACTATCTGGCCATGCAAAAAAGGGGACACATTAATGTGTCCCCTTTTCCACAGAAAATTGCCAAACAGGCCATGCAAGAGCTTATCTTGCCGGTCCTCGAACAACAAGTCAACGAAGGCGCCCATTTTGCCCCGCTACGCCAAATCATGAACTCCTTGATCCTTGCCACCTGGTACAAAAAGACCCTTAAGACCAGCGTGCTTGGCAGCAAATACAACGGGAAAAATAAGTTGGCAGGACTTACGGCACTTGAACAAAGCGCCAAACAACATATCTACAAGCAATACCTCGAAGCCTACAAAAAGGGCGTGTTTAACTATATTAGGGAAGAATCCACAACAACCACCCCACGCAAATACTTCTCCGGTGGTATCACAAGCCTTAATCCAACCGACATGGCCACCGTCAGCACCCTCAATGCCTTGAGCTCACACGACCGCGCCATGGCCAACGAAATGTGGAAACAGATTAACACTAGAGGATTGGATCAAGCAGCAGTTATGTTTAGTCCCAGTTCTCCAGTGGATATGGCCATGAGGGCAGCCCAAGCTCGTAAAACTGGAAAAGACTTCGGACTGAGTGGACATGAGGAAGAATTATTTGACCAGACCGTCCAAACGGCCGCTTATGATGTCGCCAAGATCCAAGAGCAAATCGGTCTTTTTGAGAAGTTTGATACGGTAAGCCCGGGTTCTTATGTTCATTTAATACCAGCCCTAAAGCAATTCGTGGCGCAAGCGCCGGTGGTTGTGCCAAATGTTGATAGTTCCCATCTTAAAACAGAAATAGAGCAAGTAGACAGCAGGATCCAAAAAATTCAAGACCAAATTAAAAGTTTAGCGGCAAATATCAAGTATGCCCGGCTCGGGGATGCGCAAGGCATGGGTCAATTGGCCAGGCTGATGTATGAAAAGCATAATAATTCTCAAGTGCAAATGCGAAGCGGCATAAAATTTGTTTTACCTTATCAATATTCAGATGAAGAGACGCGGTATATCAGTGTTGGGGAGGAAAATGGCGAGATCTACGAATATGCTTTCCGCGGCGGCCAATGGGTGGCAATGAATAATGGCTTAGTGAATGCCATTCTTTCTATATTCGGTGGCAAAGATGTTGCTGCCGAAGATTTTGAAATAAAACAGATATTCCCTTACGAGTCTTTTGGAGGCGAGAAAAGGTATGTGCTTATTGCTTACCAACGTGTCTTTGGTAAAGGCATGGTTATTCCCCGTATCTACGAGTTCGGCATACGTAATGATCAATGGCAGAGGATAGCGCCTGGTTTTAAAGACCGTCTGAATTTAACGGACAAAACCAACCGAGAAGGTCTTGCCGCAGCTTTGCGTTGGTATAGTTACACACGCAGATCCATCATCAATCAAGTAGTTCCGGTTGATTTATCCAGCGGAAGGCATTATCTGGCTTTGGGAAATAAAGGTAAGGAAGCTGCATTTTATGCAGTTGAAGATAAATGGAAAACTTTTAAGGTGAAAACTTCGTATGGCAACGACGATATCAAATCCATATTTGAATATAAGCAATACTTAGAGCAAAGATATATCAGTATAGCCAAGAGCGGAAAAATATTTGAACAAAACAAAGAAAAGCGTTTAGAAGGAGATCAAGAAGGTCTAGCAAAGGTGATTCGTCAAGCGCACGGTGAGCATAAAGTTAATTATATTTTTTCTTACTACTGGTATAAGAATAACCTTGAGAGTGAAGAAAGATTCGTGAGTGCGGGCGAAAACGGCCTGGCATTCGAATACGCCTTACGCAATATCAATGGCCAATGGGAGCAAATCCCACCTGGCGAAGAAAGTCTATCTAAAGTCATCCGGGCCGATGCGCAATTGGCTAATCTCAACTCTGTTCTGCGATATGATACTGAAGATTCAAAATCAGGTTTTATCATCACCGGCTCTAAACCTGGCCGATTAAAAAGCTCGCCCGTCTTAAGCAAGGAAGAGCCTCTGGCATATGCCTACGAGCCCCAGGAATTTTTTGATGAAAGGCTGGATGTATTGAAAGAGGAGTTGCTGGATGAAGAAATCAAGAAACTGAATTTAATTTTGCAATATTTGAGAAATCAGCCACTCACCGCCACCATAGAAGCTCGCCTAAGCTCAAGGGAGAAGCAGCTAAGCAATTACAATAAGATCAAAGCCCTCAGGAAAAAATTGAGTTCACCACCAGAGACTGTTGTCTCTTCTTTAAACATGAAGATGCTTCAGCTTCAACAATCAATTCTCGATACATATCAATCTATCATTCATTCAACCCGCTCTTTCATACCCGCCATTAGACTTTATCCCTATAAATATAATGGTGAACAGAGGCTAGTCACAACGCTGTCCATTGCTTCAGAGCTAAATGTGAGAGAATTTGCCTTTCGTGATGGCCAGTGGATGGTAATTAATGAAGGCGGAAATTCGCCCCTCATAGCAAATGCTCATCTCAACATCAGCAAAGCCGGCCTTGTGGAACATTTTTTTTCTTACCATATCAATGGTGAGACAAGAAAAGTGACTATAGGGACAGGTTACAACGAGATTTCCGAACAGGCCGGAGAAGAAATTCTAGTCAAAGCCATGAAGCAGCAGAATTGGGGCATTGATATTCCAAATGCCAAAAAAACTTGGGCAGATATTGCTTCGATTGACCAGGATGGTCATGTCTATTTCCTCGTTTCCGCCTTGTATCCAGCTTCCATATTGCAAGAAAAGCCAATCTTCTTTAGTTTTGCACAGGTCAAAGATGAGTCACCTGAAGCTCTGCAGCAAAGACAAGATGACAGAGAGACTTTGGCCGCTCTGGAAAGTCTTTACGATGCGGCCATGAATACTCCAGGATCCGGCTTAAGCGAGATAGAGCAAATTTTATACGATCAGACGATCGGCGCCTCCCAAGGTGATGTTACGAAAATTGAAGATCAGATAGCCATTTTTGGAGAAATGGAAACCCACAGTCCAGGGTTGTATCTACATCTTATTGCAACACTCAAGAAGTATGTAGCGGACGCTCGGACGCACCACCCACAGATAGACACATCAACTCTTCAAGGTCAACTGGCGGCGGTTGAGAAGAAGATAGATGATTTACAATCTAAACAATCTGAAATCCAAAAATCGTTCCCTGGTCAGTATTTTGTAAGGGTTGAAGACACCCAAGGCATGGGGCAATTGGCTCACTTAATGCGGATGAAGAACGAGAATCGCATAAAATTTATTTTCGATTATCCTGATCCCCACAATCCTCATTTAAAAAGATACATCAGTGTCAGCGAAGATAATAAGATGTCTGAATTTATATTCCGCCCTGGTCCTGATCGATGGGGTGGTTTGGTTTTAGACGAAGAGGGACTTAGTAAAGCCATTCTCCAAGCGTATGCCGGGCGTAATATTGAGATCAGGCAAATATTTCCCCATGAGTCTTATGACAAGGAGACCCGTTATTTGGTGATAGGTTATCAACATATGAATTTCGCCGGTAAAAAATTGCTCATTCCCCGCATTTACGAATTCGCCCTGCGCGAAGGAAGATGGCAAAGAGTAAGGCCAGAAGGCATTGCCAAGACTCTGCGTTGGGCGTTTATGTCTATGCAAGCCTATCAGGTTTTTCCTTTTTATCATGTTGTACCGCGTCTTTTGGTTGTGGGAAAAGGTTATCCGAGAGAATACGTCCTTGGTTCAGGAGATTATCCGATTCTGAAAACAATGCCTGCCGGTAATTTCGTGACCATTTTCACCAAGAATCTAAACGCAGCCCATCAAGGACAGGAAATAAAGTTTGTATTCGAATATAAAGATCCACCTGCTGATAAGCAACTCAGATTTATCAGTATTGGAACCGATGGTCAAATGCATGAATACAATTGGGAAGGAGTGCTTAAACAACCTCACGAGGAACATTTGGTCAAAACCATACGTAATGCACCGCACGGCTTCGGCAAGGTCATTTTCATATTTTCTTACCGACTCAATGGTGAGCAAAGATATGTTAGTCTCGCGGAAGATAAAACAACACATGAATATGCTTTTAGGAACGGCCAATGGGAAGTTATACAGCTTGATGAAAAGCGCTTCGCGAATGAATTATCAAAATTAAATACCAGTTTTGTTTTGCCTTACCAGACTAAAGATTTAAGGGAAGGGTTTCTTGCGGTGGGTTCCAGTTTGGATGAATACCCCCCAGTCTCTGCCTACGAGCCTGTAGCAGAAAACCAACCGACATCAATGCTATTAAAGCAAGAATTGCAAGACTTACAGGCTGAGAAAATGCGCCTGGAATTAGCCATTCTCCAAGCTGACCTGAAAACCGCACCGGTCTCTCAAAAGACTTTGTTAGAAACTCATGAACAGTGGTTGGAAGGTCAGCTGGCTATTTACAATGAAATTAAGGGTCTCAGGCAGAAATTGAAATCCCCTCCGGAGACCGTTGTGCCGCTGCCAGAAAACCATAGCGCCGTTCAATTGGCAGAATTATTATTGGAAAGACAACGGGGTGTGGGCGCGCTTCTTCCATATAAACTGAATGGTGAACAACGTTTGGTCGCCATCAACCACGATACAGGACATGCGCCTCATGAGTATGCCTTGCGGGAGGGGCATTGGGTGCTCCTAGGAGTAGGTGAAGGTATTTTGGCTAAACTTATATCCAGTTTGGGTAATAAAGTTCACTGGTCTTTCTATACGTATGAGTTGGATGGTGAAGAGTATTTTATGGCAAGGTCAGAAGAACTTGACGTGAAGAAATTCGTTCTACGTTCCGGGGAATGGGAAGATTTAAAGAGCGGAGAAGATGGAAATGATTTTTACAAGAGTATTATCCAAAGGTTAAGTCGAGGAGTAGATGGGTTAAAAGAATTAATGGCGAAGGTCTATCGCATTAGTACCATTAATATTTTTTCTTATTATATCAATGGCGAAGAGAGAGTGGTTTTGGTTGGTGACAGGCATAATGACGTTTTTGAATTTGCCATAAGAGATGGGAAATGGCGGCAGTTAAGCCCAGAGGAAGAAATTTTAGCCAAGGCGCTCAAAGAACAAGTATGGGTCAACAGGCCTTCTACAAGTGAAATACTTTCAAGTGAATCGAAGAAATGGTTTAGTGTTGTTCCATTTATCTTGGATGGCCAGACTGTATTCTTGGCTTCAGGTGAAGAGAATTTCACCAGTTCTTATTATGAGAATTCTATTTTTGCCTTTGGCCAGGTCAACGACAATTCACCCGAAGCCCTGCAACAAAGACAATTGGACAAAGAGACTTTGGTCCACTTAGAAAAAGTTTTCGCTAACGAGCGACTATATGAGCTTACACTTGAGAAAGCTAAATTAGAAGAGCAGATTGAAGTCTTGTCCCAACAGCCGGGAATCAGTCAGGAAGTGCTCAAAGAGCTACGGCCCACTGAAGGTCTTGGGCAATTATTTAGCTCTCTGACAAATGACGAGAAAACTAATCTGCGCTTTCCGTTCTTTTATGAACTCAATGGTGAACAGCATTTTGTTGGCCTACATCAATATTCAGCTTTTGAATACGTTTTGCGCAATGGTACATGGATCCCACTGCCTCAAGGTGAACCTAGCTTAGCCCAACGGATCACAAAGAGTCATGGAGGTAATCATATTAGTTCTATTTTTACCTATGATTTTATGGGTGAACAAAGGTTTGTTTCCGTAGGCGCTAAGGGAAAGGCTTATGAATATGCTTTCCGTGGTGGCCGTTGGTTGGTTTTAAACGGTATTTTGGATAAGGCATTGAAACAAGTCAGAAAAGCCATAAGTACGGTGACTCAGGTTCCTGCCCTTACATTGGCTGAATTGGTCCAAAATGCGTATGGAAATGAAGACATTATGCACATTTTCCCTTATGAATTATTTAAAGACCAGCAACGGGTGATTACGGCTGGTGGGAATGGACGCGTTTTTGAGTTTATATATGATAAGGATGAATGGAATACAACTGCAGGGGGTGTTGCAGTTGTTAAACGAGGAGGATGGGTTCTACGTTCACGTTCTATGGCAAATTTAGCTCATTGGCTTACCGAGTTCCATGAAGGGGCGATAATGAAAAATCTAATTACCGTCCCTCGGGCTAATGTGCAATCTCATTTAGGAAGTATTGATTCCAATGGGAAAGTTCACGAATTCATTTATTCTAACGCCAAAGCGGAATGGGAGACGGCGGACACTTCTTCCACGCAGTTGGTCGGTTTAAAGAATAAATATGGTAAATCGTTGAACGTTTTTGCTTATGAATTGAATGCACAACATTATTTGCATGTTGTAGGCGAAAATGGCGTTACCGCAGAATATATTTGGCGTCCTGGCAATACGCAACTTCATTATGAACCTTTGCCTACGGATAAAGAACAACTTCTAAAAATTACCCGACAGAAGAAAATTATCCAATGGTTTGATGTCAAGCTTGGAGAGGATGAGTTTTATCTGGGGATGAAGGGTGGTTTTGAAGGTTTCTTGGCCTATGCCAAGGTGCAAGAAAATCCAGAATTACAATCCCTTCATCATCAATTGGAGCTGATTAACCAGGAATTGTCTCATGACGCTGCCATGTCCACTCAAGCCAAAGATTACAGCCGTCTGCCTTTCCAGGAGCAGGTCCAAGCTTATTTCAGTCTGAAGAAGTCCATGATTGAGGCGCTTGATCAAAATCGGTTTGATGATTTCAAGAAGCTTTATGGGCAAATGACGGGCTTGGTTGAATTTTTAAGTCCCGCGGTAATAAAAACCGATGATCAACACCTGCGTCAGGTTTTGCTGCCTATTCTCAACAAGCCTTTGGGGGATAATGAACTGCCGCTATTTCGTTTGGAGTTGGAATCCGCCGGCATGAAAGATTTCCCACCCCAAATGAAGCAACGTATTGATGTCATTATTAAGGAAATGGCTAATGATATCGCTCATGATGCTCTGGAAGCCAGTCGTTTGATCAAGCAATTTCAAGAGGTTATCGTTCCTGCCCGGATTACTAATCGTATACCAACTGAAATATTCAACGAAGATCCACATTTATGGAAAGAAGCTGTACGCGATAGTCTTTTAGAGCTGCATGCATGGGGCGGTTATCTTCCATTTACGGATCATCTCATTTTAAGTCATATAAAAGATGAATTGATTTTGCGTTCCACCATTAAACATGAGCTTATCCATTATATGGCGGCCAAGGGCATCATTCGTATTCCATACGAATGGGAGAATATTACTTATGCTGTGGATGTGATTGAACGTGTGCGTCATGCAGGTCTGACCTTGACGGAAGGTGAGCTCATGCTGGGGGAATTTTATGATTTCGGTGAACCGGCCTTGCAGCAGTTATATTTTAAGGGCAAGGAAATGGGAATAAAGGGAGATTTGGGTTTCATTGTTAATCCAGGCGTTAGTGATCGCAAAGCCGGATACTTTTCAATTGATTACTTGATGATGGTCGCCCGCGAGGTTTATGAGGCCAATGGAATACCGACACAAAGTTTACTAGATCCTTATAGTGCTCAACGCGCCGCCGGGATTTTACTGGGTGGAATCATCATGGGATTGCAGCACAATGATCCCAACATCAAGCCTTTGGTTTTACTTCGTAGGTTTTTTGATGTATTGGCGGACCGTTTCATTGACCCCATGCTCAATCCTGAAACGGCGGCCATGATCCTGGATTTGGAAAAGGACACCATTGCTTATGCCAAGGCAGCCAGCGGCTCAACCAATCTGAAACCCAATCCTTTGAAAACGGGGATACCATCGTATGAGCCAGGCTCGCCTCCCATATTCAATTATTTGATTACTTCTCTTTTTCCGCGTTCTTATGAAGGTACTGATTCGAATGACAAGGTCGGCCAAATGGAAATGGCTCGCCATAGGGCCGATGCTCAGGTTTTTATGACCCTGGCCCAGCATAGAGATGGTTTGCGCGTGCTGATGAATGATTTGCCTGAGACTTTAAGGAATGATCCTTCTCTGCCGCCTTTGTGGGATATTCTATTGCTCACTAAGGCTATCGGCATCCGCGCTGAGACGAACATCGGTCAGATTCGTGATGGGATTGTTGACCCGCGTTATCAGGGTGTACGGCAATGGGTGATGGAAGAACTAGTGGACCGCTATCATATGGGAGACCCTTTAATTGAACAGGCGGTGTTTCAAGGTTTGCCTTTACATAGGAAATATTTAGACTCCCTTCTTAAGCGACGGGTATTTTATGATAAGCAGAAAAATGAAGAAGAACAATTTGTCGATGATCGGGTGAAGATTCCTGAGCTGCAAAAGGCCATTGTGGATACAGCCGGTTCCTTGGATGATGCCAATCACTACGGTTGGGCAAAACTGATGTATGACTACAAAAGCTTAAGTGAGCCTCAAATCTTGCAAATTATTGAGCGGATATGGCCGGTGTACCACCAATTATATGAAAAAGCTTTTGAAGAAGAACTGCGATGGAAAACCTATGAAGCCAAAATGCGCCAGGAGAAAAAAGAAATTATCCGTCAAGTTTATGAACAAATCAAAGAACAGATTAAACAGGAATTGATGGAATATTTCCAAAATCTTCCGCAGCCAATGCAGGAAGCTATCCAGAAAGCTGTAGAAGACAAGATGAACCAGACGTCCATGGATATGTCTGACAGTGGCATGCCACAAGGAATGTCTATGCCTATGCCAGGTCAAAGTCAATCTGGTCAAGGTCAACAAGGGCAAAGCCAACCGGGCCAAGACCAGCAGGGCAAGTCCTTCGGCAGTGGTCAAGGCTCAATGCAGGTTTCTTTGGAGCAAATGGAAGATCACATCAATGCTCTAGAAAATCAGATTAATGGTTTAATGGGCAAGTTAGAAGAAGTCAAAAATCAGGCTTCAAATTTGACCCCTTCTCAAGGTAAAACTCCCGAAGGTCTAGAAGGATTAAAAGAAGGCGTGAATGAATTACAACAGGCAGGTCAGGGGGTTTTAAATGACGCTCGTGATATTGCCAAGGGGGCCGCTGATCAGAAGAAGAATATGCAGGGTGCGGCTCACCAATTGCCTGTCCCAGAGCTCGCTCAACCGTCTCAGGAAGCGGCAGGCCAACTAGATCAGGAAGCCCAAGGCATGGGGCAAAAAGCCCAGCAATTGATGGATAAGATTAACGATTTAAGCAAAAAGGCCGATTATTTGTCACAACAATTGCAACAGCCTGGCATGCAAGAAAACCAGATCAATGCCCAGGTAGACGGCATTCAGCAGGGGCTAACCGGCGTCAAGCAGTCGATAGACCAGACCCAAGGTGGCACCCGCGAGGCCAGCAAAGCTTTACATCAGCTTAAGGAGAAGGTTGAATCCTTGCAAAATATCATGAATCAATTTGAGCAAGGCAAGCCCAGCGCCGAACAATCTGGCAAAACCAATCCCTCGCCCCAAGGCCAAACCCAAGGCCAGGCCCAGCCAGCCTCGGAAACCGGACCGCCTTCTGAATTAGAAATTCCGCCTTTAAAACTCCCGCCCATGCCTTCACTGGTAGAAATTCTTGGTGGTTCTAAGATTGAAACTGCACAAAGTCACGTCCGACCTGCCAAGCTCAAAGCTTTTGATGAACGCCAACGATTGAAAGAAGAAGAGGAGCGTTTAAACAAAGAAACAGATATGACGTCTGAGGAACGTGCGGAATTAGACAGTTGGTATGATATTGAAATCAAACAGGGAGATAAGACCTTAACAGTCAAGCAAATGATTGCTGCTTTGACCAAGATGTTGCGGGTCTTGACCCTTCCGGAAAATGAACTCACCTTAAAGACCGGCGAAGAAGAAGGACAATTAGTGCTGGATATCGTTTCCGTTATTATGGGAGGTGCCGGTTATGCCAGCTGGCAGGTTAGTGAACCGGTACCGGTCAAAATTTCCTTACTACTGGATAATAGCGGGAGTATGGGTTTTGATATTCCCGGGCAAACATTAAAGCCCATCGAGATTGCCCGCTTGGTCACCTTCATTTTTGTCAATGCGCTGCTTAATCATAATGATGAGCGTCGCAAATTAGGTTTTAAACCTATTGAATTTGAAATTGGATTCTTTGAAGAGAAGGGCGATTTATTATTTTCTCACAACACGATATTTAAAATGAAGGGTGGTCAAAGAATTCACCGGAAAAAATTACTGTATGAGTTCTGGCACAGCTTTACGGCAAAAGGCGGCACCTATTTTGCCCAGAATTTAAAGTATTTTACTCAGCGTTTGATTTCTGCCAAGGAACGTACGGATGAGAAATCAGTTAGAGTCATGTTTCCTTTCACCGATGAAGATGTTACGGATTCACAAAAAAGTGAGGTTTTAGGGGCCATCCAAAATGCCACTAAGGCCAATGCCCGGATCTTTATTGTCCCGGTGGGCAACCGGAATCTGATCGCCAACACCTTAGCCCTTCATAAAGACCATCCCGAGCAGGTCATCCATCCACCTTCTTTTACCGATTTGCCGATGGCCATTACAAAGGCTTTGTTTGGAGAAATTATCCGCCAAGGTAAATCGGCTTCTCTGCTCAAGAACATGGCCATGACATCGCAGGATATAAAGACCACAGCTTATAAGAATTTTACCATCCAAAATATAGACGGCCGTTCGTGGTTGGTTTTTAAACGCGGCAATATGGAGCGAAAATGGGAACGGGGTATGGGCGGTCCTTATGTGCCGCGTATCGAGGTGCCGGATACAGAGTCTAATCAAGACAGAATTGTCTCTATTATTGATGCCCTTTATAAGCCTGATGAAATTTACAGTTCCTATTCAACGGATGGCAAATGGTTTATCCGTGAAATCCATGACCGCCAATTGGAAGTCGTTGCTCAAGAGGACGATGGTCAATGGAAGGTCATTCATACATTTGATCAGACCCCTCTTAATACCCAAGCCCTAAGTTTTAACTTCGATGAAGCTAATCATCAATTGTCTGTCAATCAAGGCAATACCCGTTATTTACCGGTGGTGGGTGTGACGATCGATGATTTCAACCAGTGGCAGACCTACGAATATGCCCACGATGGATTGATGCTCTATCACCCGCAGGAAGGAAGGGTCGTCATTTTAGTCAAGACCAATGATCAGTGGCAAAAAAATTATGATTTATCCCTAGAACAATTCGGTCGTGTCCAGGATGTGGGTAACGGTAAGGCCTTGTCCATTATGGGTGAACCTGGACTTGGCAAAGATGAGAATGTCTTGGCCGCGGCTTATTTGATGAATCAGGAAGTATTTGCTATTGGAGCGCACGGAGACATGATTGTCGATGAGATGGTCAAGGGTTTCAAATCTTATGGTGAGAAAAAAGCTGGGACATCGGGAGTCGTACCTTCCGGGCTTAATGAAGGTATGCACCGGGGCGCTTGGTATGTAATCCGCGAAGGAAACGCCCTGCCCATGCCTGTGACCAATGCTTTAAAAGCGCTTATTTCCGGCAAACGTCATTTTTGGCCTGTGGAACGTGACGGCGTGGAAGGCTTTGAGACCACGGTCAATCATCCGCGGGCCCGCTTGATTACAACTTCTAATATATTACGCACCGGAATTACAGGCCATTCTTTAGTGGAAAATGCCCCAATGCTGCAGCGTTTTAAAGAGTTGTATTTTCATTGGAACCGTCCCGATGATGAAGTTATTGATCAGCGGACCTATGCGCTTAAAATGGCCCAAGAAAAGGGTATTTTGACCCAGCAGGTGCGCGACCACATCAATGAATCCGTCACAAATTTAGTGGCTGCGGCCAGGAAATTACGTCTGAGTTTTGTAGGTTATGATGCAGTCCAAGAAGGCTACATTAACCGCGATTGGAATTTATTAGATCTAAAATATTTGGGAAGCAAAATGAGGCGCGATGCCCAACTTGCAAAAGTATTTAAAGATGGCCCTAAGAACGAGCCAGGAGAGCAACTCAAACGCGCGATTTCACCGCGCGTTATTAGGAATATTCTCAAGCATTATTTGACCTTTCCCAAGGACTGGGACAATCGGGCTTTGTCGGTTATTCGCTTGTATTATAACTTTGATGCGGAAGAAGACCCGGACAATACGTACCAATGGGTTTTACGAGACTTAGCCAATGAAGGTATCAAAGATACAAATCAAGCGCCGCCGCAATTGGATGCCAGTTCTTTTAAGGTCCAAGGTGACAAGCTTTTAATTACCCCAAAAAATAATGATGTATGGGATTCTCTAGAAGTTCCGCTACATCCTGAAGCCTCCATTCGTTTGTATGGTCAACTGCCTGCGGAGGTCGTCAAATGGCTTTCCTTTGGACCCGCCAACCAGTTGAAATTCTACCGCTTTCTGCAGGCCCATCAAATGGGAAGAAATGCGATCTTTGTGGGAAATCCCGGCTCGGGTAAAAGTACCATGGCTGATGCTATTCAAAAACTGCTCAATAAGCCAGGCGATGTAATCTTTCCTGTCAATGAACACACTTTATATACGGAATTGCTTTTCTCCAGGGAATTTAAGGATTCCCGTTCACAGTTTAAACCGGGATTTTTGCCTAATGCCATGAATGACCATGGGGTGGGCCAAGTGGCGCTTTTTGAGGAGACCAACCAAGGCCGTCTTGCGGTCATTAAAGCTTTAAATGAAGTTGCCGAACGCGGAGAATTGCAAGATTTACGTTTGGAAAGTCAGGTATTGAAGGCCGCTCCTGGCTGGGGAGCGATCCATGCCATCAATAAGCCCGGTTCCGCCACCCGACTTAAAAGTTTTACCGATGATTTTCTGGACCGGCACATCATCATCAACTTTGAATCTATGCCTGTCAAGGATATGAAGGTGCTTTTGCAGCAAGCCGGTAGCTCCCATGACCGCAAGTCCCAAGTTAATCCTCAGTTAATCGGGGAGCCCACCACTGAAATGTATACCGATGGACTGTTCAAAGGAGAAGCCAAATATACAGGAATTATCGGTGTTTATCAGGAGTTAAACCGCAAGCTTTTGGAAGACCCGACCATTTTGCCTCCTAGCCGTGATTTGGGCGTGCGTGAATTGCAACGATATATGGAGGATTTGGTGAATCTTTATCCCTATTATGAAGAAAATGAAATATATCAAGAAAACAAAGAGGGTGCCCAGAAGAATTCTTTTAGAAGCCAGGACAATCTCTATAAACTATTTATGGAAGCGTTTACCTTGCCACAGGAAGACCAAACAGAATTCCTCAAATGGGACGCCAGTATTTTCCAGATTTTTGAAGCCCAAAATCTGGTAAGTAAAAGTGATCCCGATGTGCTGGTCAAGAACTATCAGGATGTTATTGTATCGCCTTTGGAGCCTCTTGAGAAACCACAGACAGGCGATGCGTATTTGGATCAAGTTTTGACTTCGTTGCAAGTCAATATCATTCCTGCCTCCGCGGCCCGCAATATAAAAATCTTGCAGGATATGTCCTTGGATCTTCTCAAAGTCCTCGGCCAGCACAATGACTACAGGTTTACCGAAGAGCAGTTTAGCTCGGCGTCGTTGCAGCCTGAAAACCTGGTGTCAGCGTTAAGCATACCAGGGACAGAAAGAGCAATTGATAAGTTGAATAAAGAATTGGAAAAAGTAGATTTATACAAAAGTTTGAATGGAAGGACCAAGGAGATCAACGACTTAATAAAGAAACATGAAGAAGGTGGCAAAATTGATGTTATTGAACTAAACAGACGTTTAATGGAGAAGAAATTCGAATCCCTGACTCCCAAGAATAGTGTTAAAGAACAGAAGGAATTGCCTGTTGCACTTAGAATTCAGAATTTAAATAGAGTTAAGACGATTGTCTATTTTCTAAAGCTCGTCTATGACAAGCGGGGACAAGGCGCGCCGGCGGGCCAAAGACATACGGTCGAGAATTTGCAGAAGATCGAAGATGTTTTAGGCAATGTGGATACCGTTTTGGTGCGCAAAGAGTGGCCGCTTGAAGTGCTAGATTTGGAAGGTGATTTATCGACACATCCGCTTATTGCCGAAACCTTACCCAAACTGCCAACGGGACCATCTTGGAATAACGATCTTTGTGAGATTATTATCAGAAATTTAGTTAGCCGGCATTTCAAGAAAACCGACAATGCGCAAAGTTCTGAGTTGGTCAAGTTAAGTGAGTCAGACCAGGAATTGCTGGATCGCACTCTGGTTGAAGCCAAAGGTGATGCGGCTAAAATTAGAGATTTTATTAAGACTTTGCAAGAGACAGGGTTGAACCCTGATGTTATTCCGTATCTCGAAGCCAAGCTTGTTGAATTGGCAAATAAACCGGCGGATATTCCCCATGAGACAAATATAGAATCTCCTTCTGTTAGACCGCTTGAGCCTCAAATAATAATTGGAGAGAATAAGTTAACGATCAAAAGGGATCATGATCTTAGTGAATTCGATATTAAGGTTTCAGCTATTAAGGGCAAGACCATTTATGATTGGAATGGATATCCCACACATATTTATCTGCTTCAAACGGGCTTTGAGCCTGCTGATCCTGGGGAAACGACAGACAAAACATGGTTTAGGGTGCTTTTTGTCGGCCAAAAGGTTCTTATTTCAAGGTCATTCGCGATATCTGAATATGGTTTAACAATCGAAGGTGATTTACATGTGGAAGAAACTAAAGAGGGTGCGTTTTCGGTTTCAATCCCCGTCCGTCACGAAGTGTGGAATGTGGACAGCAGCGGTAATTTATGGGATACGGGAGAAATCAGTACGATTCCTTATCTGACTGGCTTTTACAAGGGAAATTTAACAGGACCAAAGACGTCAAACGCTGACAAGGCGATGTTGCCTAAACTCTCTGAGACTGACCAAAGTCTGCTGGACCCCGCTCTTAAAGAAACTAACGATGATCCCGCCAAGATCGAAGTGTTCATAGAGAACCTGCACGATGCCCAACCCGATAGCAATGTCATTGTTCATCTTGAAGAACGAATTAAATGGCTTGCTGAGCAAGCAAGATTGAAGCAGGAACGGGCCGAAGAAGAAGCAAGGCGTAAGCAGCGAGAAGCGGATGAGGAGACTAGACGCAAGCAGCAAGAGGCACAGGAAGAAAGAACCCGTATTGAAACGGCTAAAGCTAATTCACAGCCGATTACTGTGGGCGATTGGGGCGTGTTGGTTGGAATGATGAACGAAAAGGTGGACTGGGTCGATTATGTAGGTGTGTTTAAGGATAATGACGGAAAAGATATTTACTATGTGATCGGAAAGGACATCATTGGGAAGCGTTTTAAGGACGGGGGCTTGATTTTCGATGAGAAGTTGAAAGGCTACTCCTTTGCCTTTGAAAAAGGTGAGTGGAAATTTTTAAAACAGATTCTTATTACAGATAATATTGCTAAAACGAAACATGTCGTGGTGCCTATAGGAGGTAGAAAAGGATTTTTGATGGTATCGCCTAATAAGAAGACGGAAGACGATATTCAGATGGTGTATGTGTATGCTGCCACCAAGTCTGACCACGCCATGGCCCCTGGCGGTATTGATTTGAATCCTGATTTGGCGCAGATTAATGTACATGGCTTTTCTGCTAATAGTGAAATTTTTGATTTGAAGAAATACGATTACCTGGTCATTAATGGACTTATACCTACCATCATTAGTGTCACTCGAATTGCTGCGCCGAATTTTTCATAATGCCATATGCTACGTAAAATTCTGACGATATTTCTAATTCTAGCTTTCAATCTCAGCGGGCTGCCGTTAAGCAGCTATGCGCAGGATTTTGTGTTGCCGGCGCCTGGCAGTATGCTCAAACCTGCTGCTTCGTACGCTTCACCTAAAATGGTGGGTCTTAAAGTTGATGAACATGACCCCATGCGCATGGAGTTTATATTTGACCGCGGGCAAAATCCTGGCAGCACATCTCAACAAAAACAGGAGTATCAGCAGCTAGTCGAGTACTTCCTGGTCGCTTTAGGTGTTGAAAATAACCAAATCTGGGTCAACTTATCGCCCTATGAAAAAAACCGTATCATCCCTGATCCGATATCCCGCACTACCTTTGGCGAGACCTTATTGGCCCAAGACTATCTCTTAAAGCAATTATCCGCCTCATTAACCAATCCCGACGAAAGTCCTGGAAAAGAATATTGGCAAAGAATCTTTTCTCAGGCTAAAGAACGATTAGGCACCACCAATGTCCCGGTCAATGGCTTTAACAAAGTTTGGATCATCCCCGACAAAGCCGACGTCTATCAAAAGGGAAATACCGCATGGGTGCTTTACAGTCACTTTAAGGTGATGATGGATGAAGATTACATGGCAACTCAAAAACATTCTGTCATTTCAACATCTACACCTGTCATTCCCGCGAAAGCGGGAATCCAGAGTATCACCAAACAGGCTCTTCAACAAATCATCATCCCCACCCTAGAAAAACAAGTCAACGAAGGCGCTCATTTCGCCCCGTTGCGCCAAATCATGAACTCTTTGATCCTGGCGACTTGGTATAAGAAAGCCCTCAAGAGAAGCGTGCTCGGTACTAAGTACAGCAGCCAAAATAAATTGGCGGGACTTACACTTGAACAAACGGCCAAACAGCGTATCTATCAGCAATACTTGGAAGCTTATAAGAAGGGTGTGTTTAATTTTATCCGTAATGAACAGGAAATCCCACGCAAATATTTCTCTGGGGGTATCACGACCCTTAATCCGACGGATATGGCCACCGTCAGTTCTCTCAATGCCTTAGCGCCCAATGACCGCGCCATGGCAGGCGAAGGCTGGAAGGAGATTAACTCTCGAGGGTTGGACAAAGCCAGCGTTATGTTTGACGTCCGTAATGGTCCGGTTGATAAAGCCATGGCCGGTGCTTTGCCGGAACTGGATCAAACAGATAAAGATTTTTGGGAACATATAAAAAATGAGGCCAAGGGCGATGTTAAAAAGTATGAGGAAGTCATCGAGACGGTGCGTGCCATTGACGAACATAGTTCCTTGATTGCGCATATTGAACACAAAATCGCACAATTAACGGCCCCGGAGCCTGCTACATTAGATCAACGCAAGATCGAACTTGAGGCGCGGATAAAGCAATTGGAACAAGATATCCAGGAGGCGCAGCCCCAGGGGACTTCAAAGGTAAGTTTTGTGTCAGAGGAAGATTCACCAGTCACACACGAGTTTATGTCTGCCAATATACTTTTTGAAAATGGAAATAGGATGAAGGTGGAAGATGTTCATCTGACCGCTGAGGCTATAAAGTCTATTAGAAATAGAGACAAATATAATATTTACGTCAAGAGTAAAGGACGGGAACCTAAGATTCTAAATGAGTGGGAAGATTCACATGTGACCATGATCAACAATTCTCATAACGGCAAATGGTTGGTTACGGGTCATGCCGGTGGAGAGATCAAAATATCCGACGCTTTTGATTCGAACAAAGGACCTATTGAAATCGGCAAACATGATGAGGGTATTTATTCGGTCGTTTTTTCTCCGGATGACCAATTAATGGCCAGTTTTTCTGATACGGACGGTATGGTCAAAATATGGGATATCTCCAATCCTCTAGGTCTTCAACAACCTGTTTTTGAATTTAAAGCGATTATAGATATGAGAGGATCTGGTGCTCTTTTTTCTTTGGATGGCACAAAATTGTTTATTGCCGCCCTAGATTATCAGTCTTTCAAAACTTGGAAAGTTATTCGTCAGAATCAAAGCCCGCGCCTGGAACAATTGCAAAAAGAACTTGAGCAGGCCCATGCGCAAATGGCGCTCATTCAGCGGGAGGAAGGGCTGATTGTCGAGAAAAATAAATTATTGGCGCAATTGCAAGGCGCCCAGTTAGGCGAAATTGACCGGTTTGAGACCACCGGGGAAACCAAATATCTTTCAGCCAACGGGAAATATGCTGCCAGCATAAGATGGATCGGAGAAAGCGTCAAAGATAAGAGGTCGGTGATAGATTTATGGGATGTGGATGCAAGGGCGTTTATAAAAACGATTGAAGAGAGTGCAAGTAAGGTTGCTTTTTCACCAGATGGACGCAGATTGGTGACCTGCGGCAGTACGATGAAATTGTGGGATGTGCCTGGTTCTTCAATCCAACCGCTGGATGTTGCTGAAGTTAATTTATATCGAGCAGAATTTTCAGCAGACGGAGAATTGGTGGTGGGTGTCGGTCGCAGCCTTATTGGGACATGGGACGTGTCTGATTCAAATCATCTGAAGTCCTTAGAATTAGTGACGGTCAATAATACTACCAGTGTTTGGGGATTAGATAGCTTGGCCATCTCTCCGGATTCCTGGACCTTGGCGACAGGCGAACAGGCTGCTGAAGGTCAGGATAGGATCAGATTATGGGACATTTCCAATCCTCGCAAAATCAAACCGCTGGGTGTCAGTTTTCATAAAAGTAAGAAAAATTCTACAAAAATATTTGCCTTGCGTTTCTCTCCTCATGGGTCAATTTTGGCCTCGAGCGATCACGAAGGAATCATATTATGGACTATCTTGTATCCAGAGAATGTGCAGAAATTAAGCGGTCCATTTGGCCCATGGGGGGACATGTCATTAGATTTTTCAAAGGACAGTCAACTGCTATTAAGCAGCGGCCTTAGGGCTCATGATAATGGTGGCATTTTCCTTTGGGATGTCAATAACCCGTATCGGCCCGAATTGATTAAAAAATATGAAGGCCATCAATATGATGTCATAAGCAGCATATTTCTACCAGATAATACAAAGTTTATGAGCGCCGGTGACGACCGTACAGTCAGGACCTGGAAGGTTGTCCGGCAAAAGGAGACGCCTGAGTCCACAACTAATACAGGTGTTGGGGAATTGATTTATCTGCCGCCTGAAGAAATGACAGAAATTACCCAAGACAGGGCACAGTTAACAGGTATCAAAGCCATTTCACCTAATGGGCGTTATGCGCTTGTGCTCAAGAAGACCGGTACGAATCCGTTGACATATGATGGTGAGATTTGGGACTTGCAGAAACATACAAAGATAAAAACATTGGATGAGCACTTTATTCATTCAAAGCAATATGAAATAGAGTCCATTTTTTCTTCAGACAATGAAAGATTGCTGATCAGCACGGCCTTCGCAACGCATATATGGGATGTTCAAGATCCTGCTAAGACAATACGGCTGAATTTAAATACAGGTCATTTATTATTGATATCTTCTTTTGCTGTTTCTACGGATCGTAAGTTTCTGGCTATTAATTATAATAATGGAACAATCCAACTTTGGAATATTTCGAATGATGATCTGCGGGCCATAGGTGCCCCTTTTGGAGACGGAGAAACTATTTCTGCTTTCGCGCCTAATGGTGAGATATTGGCCACGAGCGGCAAAGATGGCACGGTGACGCTTTGGGATATAACCAAAGCGCTTCAAACCGGTGTTATTACGCCAATACGGAGCCCTTTTAGAGCAGATCAAAGAGGCCCTACCAGCGCCGTTAATGCGATGACTTTTTCTTCCGATAGCACCCGGCTGGCCGTAAGCGTCAAAGATCAGCGGGGAGGTTTGCTGACCGTGTGGGCTGTGGAGGACCCCAAAAACACATATCCTGTCCAATCCGGCCTGAATTTAGAAAACCCCCAAAGCATGACGGCCTTGGCTTTTTCAAAGGATGACAAGGTGTTAATAAGCGGTGATACGGCCGGAGGCGTTCAGCTTTGGGATTGGAAGGACTCAACAAAGAGATATCCTCTTAAGGCCTTCTCAGGGCATAGTGGGGAAGTCCATTCCCTTGGCTTCTCGGATGATCACACCAAATTATATTCAGCCAGTGGAGGACAGCATAAAACCTGGCAAATTGCCAAACGCCTGCCGGTGCAAGGCGAGGCCGCTGTTGATAACGAACGTATCGCGGGCTTAAAGCAGAAATTGCAGCAAGTAGAAGAGCAGCTTACCGAAATAGAAAAAGCGCTGGCTGGTGAAGCCTATGCTTTGGATAAAACAGATAAAGCCATGGCTTCAGAATTGCCTGAACTGGAGCAAACGGATAAAGATTTTTTGGAACATTTAAAGAATGAGGCCAAGGGTGATGTTAAAAAGTATGAGGAAGTCCTCGAGACGGTGCGTGCGATTGACGAACACAGCCCCTTAATTGCCCATATAGAACACCAAATTGCACAATTGACGGCTCCTCAGGTCACTTTGGAACAACGTGTGGATCAATTGAAAGAGCATATCAGGGAAGTAGAGGAGGAGATTAAGAAGGGGGTTGGAACAAAGGTGCAATTGGTTAAGGAAAAAAATGCGCCTGCTACTTCCGAGTTTAGAAAAGAACATATGCTGCATGACGATGGCGACAGGACTTATGTTTCATTCTCAAACAATGGCATTCAGTATGAGGCTCACGCGGTGCCCTTTATGTTTGAGGATGGAAATGAGTTTCACGTAGAAGTAAAAAGTAGGATCACAGGAGCGATTGTCAAAAAATGGGATGACCGAGAGATAACAGCGATCAATGCTTCTTACGATGGCCAATGGTTGGTCACAGGACACTGGGGAGGTGAGGTTAAATTATGGAATTCCCTAGATCCTAATAATAAAATACCGATTTCAATAGGTAAGCACGATCACGACATTCATTCTGTCATTTTTTCCCCTGATAATAAATTAGTGGCCAGCTATTCCCTCACTGATGGTGTGGTTAATATTTGGGACATATCGAATCCGCATGATGTCCAATTGGTTGAAGAAATTCCAGCTTTTTCCGGAGTTCGTCTTCATCAACCTAGCTTTTCTTTAGATGGAAAAAAATTATACATCCCCTCCGAAGATGGTAAAACTTTCAGGGTGTGGAAAATTGTTTCTGATATCACGGCAAAGTCATTGAGAGAAAAAGAACTCAAAGGTCTTCAAGACGAGCTTGCTGCACTCGAAGTACAACTGGCACAATTCGGCTTAGGAGTGGCTAAGCTGCAACTGCAGTCTTCTAGTGAATTGGTTTATCTGCCGTGGCAAGAGATTGAAGAAATCCCTAGTTTAAAGGTCGAAGCATCTCATCCCATTGTTGCGGTTTCTCCAGACAGGCATTATGCGGCATTGATCAGAAAACATACTAAAGGTCAGTTGGATAATTTTTATACGATACTGCTCTGGGATCTTAAGAATAAGCGTCAGCAAAAATCTTTGCATGTGTCGATTGAGCCTTCATCCAGTGTCATTTTCTCTCCGGACAGTAAGACCGTGATTTTTACAACAAAGGTAGGAAATATTGAAATTTATGATGTGCCTGATCCATTTAAGAGGAATCCCATTATAAGCCATCCGATTGGTGTAACAAGTGAAGTTAAGTTAGCCATTTCCCATGATGGGCATATGCTGGCCAGTGCAACAGGGAATAAGTTTGGACTTTGGAAAATAACCGCTACGGGGTTGAAATCCAAAGGTTTTATACATTACCCAAGAGAAGATAAACATATCACCACGATGGCTTTCTCAACGGATGACCAGATCTTGGCTTTTGGCGGATTTGATGGTTACGTTTATATGGTTGATCCCAACAAAATTTCTAACATCGGCAAGCCTGTGCAGGCATGGAATAAAAACAGGTGGCCGGTGAAGTCCATTATATTTTCCGGTCCGCGGACGATGATTACAAGCACGCCCTATAATATTAAACGTTGGGATATTAAGGATATTTCGCATTTCAAGAGAACCGGCGAGGACACGAGGGAAGCTCCTTCTGGAGGTGATTTTATGGCTGTTTCCCCCGATGGGAGGGTTTTGGCCACAACATATGATGATTATGGACAGTTGGAATTATTAACCCTGACGCATCCTTCAGAAATTTCAATGATTAGAGTTATACATGGCAGTCGTGATAGGATTACGTCCCTGATATTTTCCGAAGACGGAACACAATTATTCACCGGCAGCCGTGACACCTCGTTCAAAACCTGGCAAATCGCCCGAAGGGACGAGGCCATGTCCTCTGAATTGCCTGAACTGGATCAAACGGATAAAGATTTTTTGGAACATTTAAAGAATGACACTCAAGGTGATGTTCAAAAGCTTCAGGAATTTCTCAAAACGGTGACCGATATTGACGAACACAGCCCCTTGATTGCGCATATTGGACATATGATTGCTGAATTGACGGCGCCTCAAACCCCGCTGGCCCAGCGTGCTTTGGATCTGAAGTCCACGATTAGCCAGTTGCAAGCGCAAATTGAGACCTCTACTTCAGGTAAACCCCGTTTATTTAACGGTGAGGTGGTGGCGATTTCTAAGGACGGGCGTTACTTGGCTGTCGTGGTTGAGAAAATTCATGAACCCGGTAAATATCAAGTTGAAATCATCAACAGGCAAGGCATGCAAGCGAAGGTCCTGGATTATGACTTTGTGCTAGAGCCGCGTGAAGTTGTGTTTTCTCCTGATGGAGAAATAGTCGCTGTCCTGGACACAGCGTTTAATTTATTTTATACAGAAAGCGGCCGCCCGAGCGCTCCTCTTAGTAGATTTGCCTTTATGCATTCAGATGCAGGTTTTTCTCCAGATGGCAAAACATTCTATGCGCTTGATAATATTAGTTTCAGGAATTTTGAATTTTGGAATGTGACTGATCCCCGAAATCCCGAAGCAGTTAATGGCAGGCAATTGCACGGCAGTGCTGTAGCCTATGCACCTAACGGAGAATATTGGATTGGTTTTCATAATGGTGTTGTCTGGCGGGCCAATACGGATCCGATCGGCCAAAGGGGGGAGAATTATCCTATTATAGGCTATAAAATTACTTCTTTTGTTTTTTCAGAGGATGGGACCCAGTCTTTTGGTCTGAGTCAAAACACACAAGGGGAGCATATCATCTATGGATGGAACGAGACCAATCATGCGCCTTTTCTTCCTATATATCCTGGCCTCAAATTTATAACAGCTATGGCTATTTCCCCAGATAATCAAATTTTGGCCCTGGGGACTGAGGATGGAACAATTAAATTAATCCGTCACCTTAAAAGTCCCATAATACTGACTGGCCATACGGGTAGAATCAATAACCTGTTTTTTTCTGCAGACAGCAAGAAATTAGTTTCTGCCAGCGATGACAAGACATTACGCACCTGGTCTATCGATGAGAACTCGTCATCTTCAGATGCCTATATCAAGGATCTCGAGGGACAATTGCAAGAAGCCCAACATCAACTGGCGCTCGTTGAACAGCTCATTGTTTTAACCGAGCGGGAAAAACAGGTTCAAGAAGAATTGAAGACGGTAAAGGGGCAAGGTCCTCTGGTAGAGGAAATACCGACAGGTGGAGAGGTCAATGTCGTTTCCCCTGATGAGCGTTATGCGGCCTCTTATAAGAAAGTCGTGGATCCTCAGTCGCAGAGCTCTAAACATATTATTGAAATAAGGGATGCGCACAGCGGTGAATTGCTTACGACCTTGGAAGGTTATGATGCTTTTACTCAGAACATGATTTTTTCTAATGATGGTCGCTGGTTTTTTGCATCTGATAAAGCAAAGGGAATTTTGTGGGATATTCGGAACATTAAAGATGTTAAAGTTAAGAAAATTTTTTACGTGCCGATTACAGGAGCGGCATTTTCACCGGACAGCCAGACCTTGGGGATTAGCAGTAATCGAAGGGATCACACTTTAATGTGGGATATTTCAAATCCTGATCATGTGCATGATATGGAAACTCCATATTGGGGCCGCATGCTCCAATTTTCGCCGGAGAAAGGAGTATTAGCTACATTTTTCGAAGATCGTATTGGGATCAGTGGCAGTAACGCTAAAGAATTAGGGTTTGCTGGTGGTTTTTTATCAGCATATGCATTTTCTCCAGATGGAAAGATATTTGCTACAGGGACAACCGCGGGCACAATACAACTATGGGAGGTTTATGGCCCTAATAAAAAACCGGTCTACACCTTCCCAGGCAATGCCGGAAATGTCGGCTCTCTGGCGTTCTCTCTGGATGGGAAGATGTTATTTAGTACAGATGGAGATTTAGGTGCTAATGCCGTCAAGGTTTGGCAGATGGATGAAGGTAAACTTATAGACAACATCCCTCAAGGAGGCAAGATGCTGGGTGCTGCCGTTTCGGTTTCAAAAGACGGTAAAACGCTCTATGCAGGCCCTGAAGGTTTTTTAAAGAAATGGCAAATTGCGGGTGTGACAAGCGACCATCAGACGCTGGAATATTTGCCAGCCGACCAAATCAAGCAAGTCGATTGGGCTCAGAGGTCTTTGCCTCATGACAACATCAAGGCTCTATCGCCGGATGGGCATTATGCGGCTCTGCTGGTCGAGTCGCCTACAAAGGCGGGGCAGAAGCAAAGATACCGTGTCATGATTTGGGACATGGTAGCCAATCAAGGTGTCAAAACATTGGCTCCTTCATATACCAATCCTGATTTGAAGATGGTGTTTTCCAATGACAGCCGTCTGTTGGCCATCGGCTTGAATAATTTTCATTTATTTAATGTGCAGGATCCATTGAAGAAAGTCCAGCTGGATAGGGCTAATAATAGACTTATAGAACCAATCCGTTTGATTGTTTTTTCTCCAGATGGAAAATCGATGGCAACGGCTAATCCGATTGGGTATGTGCGATTATGGAATATCTCGGATTTGGACCATATTTTTCGTTATAAATCTTTTTTCATTCCTACCTCAATATATTCTAAGGCTTATCCAACGGCTCTGGCCTATGCTCCGAGTGGACAGATGTTAGCTGCAGGCGATAGCGGTGGAGAGGTGCGGATTTTAGGCCAAAATGATTTATTAGACGTCAATTCAGGAGTTCCTGTTATGGGTTTAGGTAAAGTATTTGATGTCTCATTCCATGTATATTCTTTGAAATTCTCTCCGGACGCCAAAACGTTGGCCATTGCGTACGATGGCGCTAATTTTGCAAACATCCTTTCTAAGCTAGGAAAAATTTGTTTTGTCGATATTCCCTCCATGGCTCCATCGACGAATCGCAAACATTTAGTGACGGGAGCCTTTGTAAATTCAATGCTTTTTTATGCCGATGGGAAGGGATTTGCTGCTGGTGATAATGAGGGGAAGATTTATTTGTGGAATGATCCAAACCGTGAAGAAACTCTAAAAACCTTTTTAGCGCATTCAACTGCCATCGTTTCTTTGGCAGGTTCTACGGATGGAACAAAGCTTTATTCGGTTGGCGGCGATCAAACCGCCAAGGCCTGGGAAATTGCTAAAGCAGCCACTGCGCTTCCAGTTTTGTCGATGAAGGAGATCGACCGTTTCCAACTGCCTGAGGGCCGTCAGATTATCGAAGTGGCGGCGGATGGACAGTATGTATATTCTAAACACAATACGCTATTTGAAGAATGGGATGTATCAACTAAGAATCCTAATCCTAGAAATCTTCATTCAGATCATCTGCTGGCTGTATCGCCAGATGGACAAAAAACGGCATCGGGCGAGCATGGTTTTATATGGTTTCATGAAAAGCCCCCTGCCACCTCATTTAATCCAGTCCCTGGCCTTGAAGGCAAGGCTATTTTTAAATTTTCTCCTGACGGCAAACTTTTTGCAGGGGGTAATGATAAAGGTGAGGTCAAGGTATGGGAAGTGACGCCGGAGGGTTTAAAAGAATTGACAAGCTGGACCATGCCCAAAACGGCCAAAATTTTCGAGGAAGAAAAGAATGCTAATGGAGAGCTTTATAATGCGGTGCGCTCTTTGACATTTACGCCTGACAGCAAAGTTTTGGCAATAGGTGCTCAGGGAGCAGTGAGTTTATACGATGTCAACGATCCTGAAGATATTCAGTTCGCCGGAGCCGCGGGTGGAGTTGGTTATTATGTGACAAGCATCGCTTTTACTTCAGACAGTCAGACCATGGCCTATACTGGTCAAGAGACTGGTAAGATTTTGGTGGCAGATGTCTCTGACCCTATTCGCATCAAACCATTGCGGCCCATTGAAATTCGACGGGCTGGTCAAAACGTGCTGGCTTTTTCTGCGGATGGTACGGTTCTGGCAGCGGACGACTTTGATAAACAAATGCTTCTGATCGACATAAGAAAACCGGCTAATCCAGATTTCGAAATCTTGCCGGTCCATGCTAAAAAAGTGCTCTATATGCCAGATGGAAAGCTGCTAACCATCAATCAAGAGGGTGTTTTGCAAATCTGGCAAAAGTCCGAAGCTGGGATAGGCGCGCAAAAAATCACCGCCTTGGAAGAAGAATTACAGAAAATTCAAGCAGAGCTAGTCCAGATAAAAAACGCGTTGAATGCGCCTAAACCACCAGCGCCCAGTGTAAAGCAAGAATCTAGTATCAGGCTCTATGCCAGCGATAAGATTACATCAGAACGTTTGTCGAGGATTGCTGTAGAAGGCCGGCAGAGCGCGCATTTAGTGGCCTATTTTCCGGATGGGTATGGGGCGATTGCTATAGAAAATCGAATCTATTTGGTCGGCGAGATTAAATCTCTTCCTGAACTATTTATCAACGATGGTATCAAAGCTAAAGGTAAGATTGTAGCCATGGCTGTTTATGGACAAGGGGATTCCAGATATGTGGCTTACGCCGTGGAAGGTGATTATAAAGTATTTCTCTGGAAGGTTCAGGGGCGTCTGGACGTCGAGAATGTGCCTGAAGAATTAGTGAAACCTCAAGGCAATTTGATTCCCATTCATTCTGTCGCGTTTTCCCCCCAAGGGTATTTATATTCCAGTGATGAGAGATCAATACAAGTCTGGGATGTGAATAAGCCTGGACTTAATAAACATGTCGGCAGGTCTGGTCTAGTAGGGGGTATTAAAGCGATGCTCCTTTCCGGTAATGGGAAGCGGATAGTGACTTATAAAATTAGTGATGGGCGTAGTATAGTTTTATATAGCGATTTAACTGGCCCTACCGATTTTTATTGGGAGTATATCGATTCTTTCGATCAACATAAGTATGACCATTTCGCTATTTCTTCCGATGGTCATCACATGCTCCTTGGCGGAAAAACAGGCGCTCTCTTATTAGATTTTGATAAACCAAGAGAACAGGCCAAGATTGCCATAGGCAACGGAACGGATATTAAAGCGATGGCTTTTTCAAATGATGACCGGTATGCTGCCATTGGGGATTTTTCTATTTCGGTGTATGATTTGACCAAACCACAAGATCGGCAAATCCAAGACATTATGGATATTCCCGGTGATATCAATACTCTTGCCTTTTCCCCAGACAACACCCATTTGTTGGCTGGTTTTGAACATGAAGCAGGGACGGTAGAATATAAGATCGGCGAATCCGTCAATAAACCGGACGACGCAGCGATGAAGAGCAGGGAAGGTGGTATCAACTTAAATCCAGACTTGACTGATTTTACCGTGCATGCGTTTTCACCCCAAGACGAGATTTTTGACTTGAAGAAATACGACCATCTGGTCATCAACGGCCTCGTTCCGCTCATCACCGCAGTCACCCGCGTCACTGTTGCAGATATCCCGTCACCTTTACGTGAATTGATTCATATTTAATTCCTCATTTTCAGTTTGCTTACCCCTCAAAGTTTTGTTAAATTAAACTACTATGTTTGTTGTAGGCTTAAGTCATAAAGTCGCTCCCATTGAAATCCGCGAGAAGTTTTATTTAAACCCTCTCCAGCAGGATTTATTATTGAGTGAGCTTAAAAGCCATCCGTTGGTGTCGGAGGCTTTTGTGCTGTCGACCTGTAACCGCATTGAGGTTTATTTAAAACGCGCGGATGCGACGGTTGATTGCGCCTTTGTGGTGTCTTTGATCGCCAGGATTAAAAAGATCAATTTGGATTTTGATGCGGCGCCTTACCTTTATAGTTATGAAGGCCAGCACGCCTTGGACCATTTACTGCGCGTTTCTTGTGGCTTAGAGTCTCTGGTGTTGGGAGAGAAGCAAATTTTAGGCCAGGTCAAACATTCGGTCGAGCGTGCCCGCGAGTACGGAACTTTATCCCGCTATTTTAATATCATGACCAATATCGCGGTGCGTGCGGGTAAAAAGGCTCAGCATGAAACTACCATCAGTCATGGCGGATCATCCATCAGCTGGGCGGCCATTGAGATGGCCCGTAAAATGCTTGGCGATCTGCAAGATAAATCTGTCTTGGTCATCGGTGCCGGCAAGATGGGGGAGATTGCGCTTAATCATCTGCGGGATTTAGGCATTACGAAATTGTTTTTAATGAACCGCACCGGCGAAAAAGCCGAAAATATGGCCACCCAATATAATTGCATTCCGGCGTCCTTCTGGAACATCAAAGAGATTCTCAGTGAAGTGGATATTTGTTTCTGCGCGGTCGGTGCCCCGCACTATATTTTGGATAAGGAAAAAATTGCTGATATCATGAAACTGCGCGCCGGACGCGAGTTGGTACTTATCGATATTTCCATGCCGCGCAATATTGATCCGGAAGTCAGGGCTCTACCGGGCGTTCATTTAAGCGCCATCGATGATCTGCATGAAGTGGTGGACAGTAATATGAAAAAGCGCGAAAGTGCCGTACAGGAAGTCGAAAGCATTATCCGTCAAAAAATCCTGGAATTTAACGAAAAAATCCTGAAATTGCAGGATAATCCTGAATTCGAATCCGCTCATGGCAACTAATATCATTTTGATCGCCTACGGTCTCTTCCTTATATTAGGCGGAGTCATGGGATTTAAGAAGGGCAGTCAGGTTTCGCTGATCGCGGGTGTGCTGAGTGGCGTTTTGGTCTTAGCGGGCGTTTGGCTTCTGGGTGTGGCCCCACATAACGCCTGGATATTTCTGTCTTGCCTTAATGCCTTATTGTCCGTGAGTTTTGCTTCGAGACTCATCAAAACGCGTAAATTCATGCCTTCGGGCATGTTGTTGTTAATGGCACTTGCGGTGCTGATCTTTTGTTTGACTCATTTTAATGCCTGATAAACCTCCCTCAAAACATCCCGAACTAAATATATTGCTCAAGTTATTGAACTTAGGCAGTGTTATTTTGGTTTTGGGGCTGCTCGGATTTTGGCTGGACCACACGCTCACAACCCTACCGTTGTACACCGCCATAGGCATATTGTTAGGCGTTTGTTATTCCTTTTACGAAGCCTGGCAAATTTATCATCAAGAATAATTTTTCTCGAAGTGCTTGCTTCCATTAAACTTATCATTTAAGATACAAAAACTATGAAGCATTTTGATTTAAATGATTTTATCATGCACCATGTCGGTGACTCGCATGAGTGGCATATCCCGCTTTTACCGCCTATCCATTTGCCCGGTCTTTTGACCGTGCATATGCTGATGCTCATGATCGGCACGGTCATCCTTCTTGTTTTAATGCTGCTTGCTTGCCGTAAAGAAGACAGGGTGCCTACAGGGTTCACCAATTTCGTTGAATTTTGTGTAGAGTATATTTATAAAGAAATAGCCATCCCAAACATGGGGCATGAAGAGGCTGAAAAGTTTACACCTTTATTATGCACACTCTTCTTTTTTATCCTCGTTCTTAATATGATGGGTCTTATCCCATTTTTTTCAACGGCAACCGGCAATATCAATCTGACCGCCGGCTTGGCCTTTCTTATTTTTGTGCTCATGGTGGGCGGAACATTGGTCCGTGGCGGCTTGGTGGGCATGTGGCATGCCTTGGTGCCTCCGGGCATACCTGGATGGTTTGTGCCTATCATGTTTGTCATCGAGGTGTTTTTGCTCTTTGTGCGTTGTGTGGCGTTGGCGATGCGTCTTTTTGCCAATATGATTGCAGGTCATATCGTCATTACAGCCTTTTTAGGCTTAAGTCTTTTATGTGTTTGGACAGCTCCGTTGACATTTGCTGGGGCAGTGGGTTTTTATTTAATGGAAATTGCCGTGTGCCTTTTGCAGGCATTTATTTTTGTTTTGCTTTCATCCATATTCATAGGGCATATGTATCATCCGAAACATTAATTAATGGATCCCCGATAAAAACATTCGGGGATGACAAACGAGAAAGGAAGTTTTTATGACTCCAGAAACAACAGCTCACTTAGGACAGATTTCGGCCGCGGCAGGGATGGGTCTTTCTGTCGTTGGTTTAGGTGTGGGTGTAGGGCTTATTTTCGCCTCTTTTATCCAAGGCATTGCCCGTCAGCCGGAATTAGAAGGTAAATTGATGACCTGGACGCTCGTCGGTGCGGCCATCGTCGAAGGGATCGCCATCTTCGCGGCTATTATGTGCTTTTTGGCCATCCATGGTTAATTCAAAGGATAAAATATGACAGAACGATTTGGATTGCTCGATCCGGAAAAAATAGTAGCCATATTATTATGGGCGGCTTTTTTCTGCGTGTTGGTTATTTTACAAAAATTTGTCTGGAAACCTATCCTGGCTAATTTGAAGCGGCGAGAGGATGATATCCGCAAATCTGTCGAGAATGCGGATAAGATCAAGGCGGATTTAGCCGCCCTCGAGGCTTCCAAGGCCAAAATGATGGATGAGGCCCGTGACAAGGGCAATGCCTTAATCGAGCAGTCGCGCAAGGCGGGTAATGACTTGGCGGCCCAGATCGAGGCCCGCGCCAAAAAAAGTGCTGAGGATATTCTCAACAGCGCTCGTCAGGAAATCGAAGGGGAACGTGAACGCGTGCGCACGGCTTTAAGAAAAGAAAGCGTCCAGACCGCTGTGTCCTTAGCCGAAAAGATCCTTAAAGAAAATTTGGATGCGGAAAAGAATAAGAATTTAATCAATCAGGCTCTTAAGGATATTTAATGAGCAGTCAAACCGCCGACCGTTATTCCAAAGTGCTTTTCGATTTGGCCCAAGAACAAAAAAATCTGGGAGAGATCGAGAAGGCCTTGGCTGGTCTAAAGAAACTCATTGCCGATTCCCCAGACCTTCGCCGTTTTTTGCTCAACCCGTTGCTTTCCGAGCAAGAGCAGGCGAGTACTCTCAAAGCGTTGTTTGAAGGCAGAGTTCCTGCGCTGGTGTATCAATTCTTGGTCTTTACGGCCTCCAAAGGGCGCTTGAATATTTTGGAAGAGATCCTTGAATCTTTTGAAAATTTGTATTTAGCGAGCACCAACCAAATCCGTGTCGATGTCAAGACAGCGCTGCCCATGGATGATGCGGAAAAAGCGTTTATCAATCAGAAGTTGGAAGAGAAGTTTCATCAAAAGATCATCACGCAATGGATTCTGGATCCCTCGCTCATCGGTGGTTTTCGTATTTTTGCAGAGGGTAAGCTTTATGATTACAGTTTCAAGAACCAATTAGATCATTTCTTACAACAGACAACTTAATATAGAGGTAAGTCATGGCCCAACAACAATTAAATCCTGATGAAGTATCGTCAATCCTCAAACAGCAGCTGGCTAATTTTACCAGCAAGGTCGAGACCTCAGAAGTCGGCACCGTGCTGAATGTCGGTGACGGTATTGCGCGCGTCTTTGGTTTGGCGAATGTCATGGCCGGTGAGCTGGTGGAATTTCCGGGTGGCATTAAAGGCATGGCCTTGAATCTGGAAGCCAGCAACGTCGGTATCGCCATTTTTGGTAAGGATTCCCATATTAAAGAAGGTGATGAGGTCAAGCGCACCGGCAAAATTGCTTCTGTGCCGGCCGGTGAAGGTCTTTTGGGTCGTATTGTGGATGCGTTGGGTGCGCCAGTGGATGGAAAGCCGGCGTTTAAGCCAACCACCATGCAGCCTATTGAACTTAAAGCTCCCGGCATCATTGACCGTAAAAATGTGCACGAACCTCTGCAAACCGGTATCAAGGTTATTGACGCCCTGACACCCGTTGGCCGCGGTCAGCGTGAACTTATCATTGGGGATCGTAAAACTGGAAAAACAACTCTCGCGATTGATACCATCATTAATCAAAAGGGCAAGGGTGTTTTTTGTTTCTATGTGGCCATCGGTCAGAAGAGATCGACCGTTGTTCAGGTTTATGAAACATTACGTAAATTTGGCGCGATGGAATATACCACGATCATCGCGGCAACCGCCTCTGATCCGGCACCGATGCAATTCTTAGCGCCGTACGCGGGAACCGCCATGGCGGAATATTACCGTGATAACGGCAAGCATGCCTTGATCATTTATGATGATTTAACCAAACAAGCCCAGGCCTATCGTCAATTGTCGCTGTTATTGCGCCGTCCGCCGGGCCGCGAAGCTTACCCGGGCGATATTTTTTATTTGCATAGCCGTTTATTGGAACGTGCCGCTAAATTATCTGATGCCAGAGGTGCAGGTTCTTTGACAGCTTTGCCCATCATTGAAACCCAGGCAAGCGACGTTTCGGCTTATATTCCGACCAACGTTATTTCGATTACCGACGGTCAGATCTTTTTGGAAGGCGATTTATTTAACGCCGGCCAGCGTCCGGCCATCAACGCCGGTTTGTCGGTTTCGCGCGTCGGCGGGGATGCCCAGGTCAAAGCCATGAAACAAACCGCGGGTTCCCTGCGTTTGGATTTGGCCCAGTATCGTGAATTGGCTGCCTTCTCGCAATTCGCCTCGGATTTGGATGCTGCCACCCGTAAACAATTGGATCGCGGTAAGCGCCTGATGGAAGTCATCAAGCAGGGTATTCACGTGCCGTTGCCGGTGGTTAAACAAGTGGCGATTATTTTTGCCGGTACCAACGGATATCTCGACGATGTGCCGGTCAACAAGGTGCGTGATTTCGAAGAATATCTCTCCGTGCAATTAGACAGCAAATACGGCGACTTTGTGCAGTTATTTAACAAGACACTCGCCATGACAGACGAAGTAAAGGCAGCTTTAAAGAAAGTATTAGAAGAAGTAAAAGGCGGCTTTAAAGTTTAACCCAGCTGCCAACCCGGGGACATGTTCAACAAGAACAACAAAACGTGTCCCCAAGCCGGCTGCCAAGCAACTAAACCGTTGAATATGAAAGCACCCCAGGGAAACCCGGGTTCGCGAAACGAAAACCATGATCGGCATCAAAGAATTCAATAAAAAAATCACCTCCTTGAAGAACACAAGGAAAATGACCAAGACCATGAAAATGGTTTCGGCTAGCAAGTTTAAGCGCGCGCATAAGGCTCAGATCAATGCCCAATTCTATGCCAAGAAATTGACAGAACTGATGGGGCGCGTGGCCGGCAGCGGCTCGGCGAGTAATGCCTTGCTTAAGCCTAAAAAAGCCGTGACGAAATGCCTGGTGGTTTTATTTACGTCTGATAAAGGTCTTTGCGGTGGATTTAATAATAATCTCATCCGTAAAACCCGTCACTGGATGACGGAAAATTCTTATAAATACACCAATATTGCGATGAGCTTTTGTGGCCGCCGGGGTTATATGTCTTTTCGGCGTTCGGCCAAGGTCGACAAGTATTATGAAAATGTCACCGCCAAACCCGAATATAAGAATGCGGACATTGTCTGTCAGGACATTATCAATGCGTTTCTCAAGGGCGATTATGACGAGATTTACTTAGCCTATAACCGTTTTGACGGACCGATCACGCAAACACCCATGATTGAAAAGATTTTGCCTTTTGATGCGTCCTTCTTAAATAAGCCTAAAACGGCTGAGCCTGTGGCGCATAAAACAACGGGTACCTATGAATATGAGCCGGAAGAAAAAGAAATTTTGTCGTTCTTAATCCCGAAATTCATCGGTTTCAAGATTTTCTTTACCCTTTTGGAAACATCGGCCGGCGAGCATGGCGCGCGCATGGCCGCGATGGACAAGGCCTCTCAAAATACAGGGGACTTGATCAATCATTACACCCTGTTACGTAATCGGGCCCGTCAGGCAGCCATTACCACCGAATTGATTGAAATTATTTCAGGAGCCGAAGCGCTTAAATGACGTTCGACGAAATGTCGAACGTCATCCTGAGCCAACTGGCGAAGGATCTGTAAGGCAAAAGGAGATATTACCTATGAGTGAGACAAACAAAAAAATCCCCGGTAAAGTCGTCCAAGTATTAGGCGCCGTCGTTGACGTCTCTTTTCCCATTGAAGGCTTGCCGGCCATTGGTAACGCTTTAAAAACCACCAATAAATTTATCAATGATAAGCCGGATAATTTGACACTCGAAGTCGCCCAGCATTTAGGCGACAATCTGGTCCGTACGATAGCCATGGATACCACCGAAGGGATGACGCGCGGGCAAGAAGTCACCAACACCGGTGCCGGTTTGATGATGCCGGTGGGTGAAGGCACCTTGGGCCGGGTTATGAATTTATTGGGTGAAGGTGTGGATGAGGTGGGGCCTGTGAAAGCGACTAAGTACATGCCGATTCATCGCTTGGCGCCGAGCATCGATGAACAAGATACGTCAACATCTATTCTTGTTACCGGTATTAAAGTCGTTGATCTTCTGGCCCCGTACCGCAAGGGCGGTAAGATCGGTTTGTTCGGTGGTGCGGGTGTCGGTAAAACCGTTATCATCCAGGAATTGATTAATAATATCGCCAAGGAGCACGGCGGCTATTCTGTATTCGCGGGCGTCGGTGAACGCACTCGTGAAGGTACAGCTCTTTATAAGGAAATGAAGGAAGCTGGCGTTTTGGATAAAACCTCGCTCGTCTACGGTCAGATGAATGAACCGCCGGGTGCGCGTTCCAGAGTCGCTTTGTCCGCCTTGACGGTGGCCGAATATTTCCGTGATGAAATGCATCAGGACGTGCTTTTATTCGTTGATAATATTTTCCGTTTCACCCAAGCGGGTTCTGAGGTTTCGGCCCTGTTAGGCCGCATCCCGTCAGCCGTAGGTTATCAACCAACCTTAGGTACGGACATGGGTGAGTTGCAGGAACGCATCACCTCAACCAAGAGTGGTTCGATCACCTCAATTCAAGCCATCTACGTTCCGGCCGACGATTATACTGATCCGGCCCCGGCGGCGACTTTCGCGCATTTGGACGCCACGACCGAGCTTTCCCGTCCGATCGCGGAACTTGGGATTTATCCCGCGGTTGATCCGTTGACATCCACATCGACTATTTTGGCTCCGGAAATCGTCGGCGAAGAGCATTATAAAACCGCCCGCCGCGTGCAGGAAATCTTGCAAAAATACAAAGAGTTGCAGGATATCATTGCGATTTTGGGTATGGATGAGCTTTCGGAAGAAGATCGTTTAACCGTCGATCGGGCCCGTAAAATCCAGAAATTCTTGTCACAACCGTTCCATGTGGCCGAACAATTTACCGGCATCAAGGGCAAATACGTGCCTTTGGAAGACACCGTGCGTTCCTTCAAGGAAATCTTAGAAGGCAAACACGACGCGCTTCCCGAACAGGCCTTTTACATGGTCGGTAATATCGATGAGGCTATAGCCAAAGCAAAGACATTATAAGGACGTGTCATTGCGAGCGTAGCGAAGCAATCTCGTATTAACAATGAGATTGCTTCGTCGCTGAGAAGCACTCCTCGCAATGACAGTGAAGAATGATTATGAGTTTTAAATTATCCATCGTCGCTCCCAGCGGCAAAATTTTTGAAGACACGGTTGATTCGATTGCGGTGGTCGGTACCGAAGGCGGATTTGAGGTCTATAGCAAGCACATGCCTTTGATTTCGACCCTTAAGGCCGGCAAGGCTCGTGTGCGCCAGTCGGGCAAGGAAACCGCCTTTCAAATCACGAGCGGCATTCTGGAAGTCGATCTAGAGCACAACGTCACCCTTTTAGCTGACCAAGCAACCCCTGTATAGATTAATCGACGTCACCAATTAATCTCTCCCTTATGAAAAAGATCAACGAAAAGACAGTTTTTGACGGGCAATGGCTTTCGGTGCGGGAGGCGGTTTATCAGAATCCCAAGGGGGAAGAGTTTACTTGGGAATGTGTGCACCGCAAACGTTCAACCGTTGGGGTTGTGATTGTCGCCCGGCTCATGCCGTCCAAACGTTTTATCCTCATCAAACAGCACCGACCGGCGGTGGATGGTTATATCCTGGCGGTACCTGCGGGTCTTGGTTTTGATGATCCCCAACATGCCTTGGTTGAACTCAAGCAAGAGACCGGCTATGTCGGCAAAATTGTGGATGTCAGTCCGCCAATTAAAACCGGGGCTTCTTTAATTAATGACACGGCGAGGGTAGTGTGTATTGAAGTGGATGAACATCTGCCGGCCAATCAAAATCCTGTACAGGAGTTGGAGGCAGCCGAAGATATTGAGGTCATTTTAGTCAAAAAGGAAGAAGCGCGTGATTTTCTACTCGAGCAAGCCAATAAGGGTGTCTACGTTTCAGCCAATCTATGGTACATTTTTGGAATAAATTCATATTTATTGTAAGTTTCTTAGTCTGCAGTGTAGCTTTGGCAGGTACCATCAAAGGGACCGTCAAATACAATGGGGAGGTGCCTAATGCTAAACTCATTCACATGGACGCCGATCCCATTTGTTATGCGGTCAATAAAGGTAATACGCATGTGCCTGCGTTGGTTTTGGGAGATGGCAACACGCTCGGCAATGTTGTTGTCTTTATCAAAAGCGGCTTAAGCCAGACGAATTATCCCGCACCTTCACAAGAAGCGGTGATTACCCAGGCCGGATGCAATTACAGCCCTCATATCAGTGTGATTATGGCAGGGCAGAAGGTGAAGTTTCTCAACCCCGACGGCACCTTGCATAATGTGCACGCGATGTGCCAGGTGAATCCGGAATTCAATGCCGCCATGCCGGATTTCCGCAAAGAAATGGAAGTGACCTTTAGTAAACCCGAAGAGATGTTTCCTATCCGCTGCGATGTTCATCCTTGGATGCAGGCATGGCTTGCCGTCATGCCGCACCCTTTTTTCGCCGTGACGGGGCAAGACGGCCAATTTGAAATTAAAAATGTACCCGATGGCACATATCAGATTGAGGCCTGGCATGAAAAGCTGGGGGTGCAGACAGGTGCGGTGACGATTAAAGATGGTACCGTTCAAAGCTTAGATTTTACTTTTTCCCAACCTAAATGATGATAAAATAATCCATGGGCATTAAATACATCCACGCCACCCTCATTGTCATTTCCATATTATTATCCCTAGGCTTCGGCGCATGGGCCATGATGCATAGTGCTTATGCCTTATGGGGTTACGCTTCTTTTTTGGCCGCGGCAGGCCTGACGGTTTATGGTGTGCAATTTATTAAACAAATGAAGGTGCTGTAATATGTTTTGCGCGGTTTGCTTTGGGGATCCATCGTCGCCATTGACCAAGGGATACAATCTGGCCGTGATTTTTTTATTGGCGGTGATTGTCTCGGTTCTCTTCTCATTTACCATGTTGTTTTTGAACTTTCGCAGAAGAGCGAAAAATAATTTACATTAATATTTATATTTTAGTAATTTGTGTTATATTTTTGATGTCATTATAAATTCATTTGGAGTTAGATGTTTATGAGCGGCGCACACACCGAAGAGCATCATGACACTCACCAGCAATCTTGGTGGAGCACCTATGTTTTCTCCACCGATCATAAAACGATCGGTATTCAGTATCTCTTCTTAAGTCTTTTTTTCCTCTTGGTTGGTTTCTGCCTGATGCTTTTAATGCGCTGGCAATTGGCGTATCCCGGCCAGCCTTTGCCTATTATAGGGAAGTGGTTTGGCGAAGCCAATATGCCCGGTGGTGTCATGCTGCCTCAATTTTATAATCAATTGGGCGCCATGCACGGAACCATCATGGTCTTTCTGGGTGTGGTGCCTTTAGGTTTTGCTGTGTTCGGCAATTATCTGATCCCTTTGCAAATCGGCGCCAAGGACATGGCTTTTCCTCGCCTAAATATGTTCAGCTATTGGTCGTTTTTGGCGGGTGGCTTACTCATGGTCTCGAGTTTCTTTCTTCCGGGCGGGGCGGCGAGTAACGGATGGACGTCCTATTCGCCCTTATCGGATATCGCGCATGACGGCCAAACCGTATGGCTCATCAGCATGGCGATCATCATTGTTTCCTCACTTCTTTCATCGCTTAATTTTATCACCACCATTTTCAATTTAAGGGCGCCCGGCATGACCTTTGAACGCCTGCCGTTTTTTATCTGGGCCCAATTGATCACATCCTTTTTATTGCTTTTAGCTTTTCCACCGCTGGAAGGTGCCGCGTTTTTGCAATTATTTGACCGTCTCCTGGGAACAAGTTTCTTTTTGCCCACCGGTTTATTTGTCAACGGCCAGATTTATAACGCCAGCGGCGGCGGTAATCCGCTGTTGTGGCAGCATTTATTTTGGTTTTTAGGTCATCCGGAAGTTTATGTCTTGATTCTTCCGGCCTTAGGTATCGTGACGGAAATCATCGCCAACAATACTAGAAAAAATATTGTCGGCTTTCCGATCATGCGTGCCTCGGTTATCTTTTTGGGCTTTTTATCTTTTGTGGTTTGGTCCCATCACACGTATTTGACAGGTATGGGCACGGACATCACCGCGTTTTTCCAGACCACGACCATGATCATTTCCATCCCGTCGGTCATCATTATATCCACCTTATTCATCACACTGTGGGGTGGGTCGATCCGTTTTAATATGCCGATGCTCTTTGCCTTGGCCTTTTTGCCGATGTTTGGTTTTGGAGGGCTTACCGGCTTGCCGTTGGGGCTGGCCGCCACCGACATTCCTTTGCATGATACTTATTATGTCATCGGGCACTTCCATTATGTGGTGGCGCCGGGTGTGATTTTGGGTCTCTTTGCCGGCATTTATTATTGGTTTCCTAAGGCGACGGGACGCAAGATGAATGATATTTTAGGCCACCTGCATTTCTGGCCGACCTTGATTTCCATGAATTTTGTATTCTTTCCGATGCTGATTCAAGGTTTAATGGGCCTTAACCGTCGCATGTATGACGGAGGAGCCACCTATTCATTTAATCACGATATTTTATATTGGAACGTGGTCATCTCTTGGGCGGCCTGGATCCTGGCACTCGCGCAAATTCCGTTCATCTTTAATTTCTTCTACAGCATATTTAACGGAGAGAAGGTCCATTCCGACAATCCGTGGGGTGCCACCACCTTAGAGTGGGCGACACCGACACCTCCGGGGCATGGGAATTTCACTAAACCGATTACTGTTTACCGTGATCCGTATAGCTACAGTCTTCCCGGGGCGCCGCGTGATTTCAGTCCTCAGGACCAAAAGGAAATTTAATGGAACACCCGACCGAAGAATTTATCCCGTATATCATCGAATCACGGCCCGATACCGGTCTTTATAATGCCAAGTTCGGCATCTGGTTATTTTTAGCCTCTGAAGTCATGCTTTTTGGTTCGTTGTTTTCCGCGTACATATTGCTGCGTGTCGGTTCTTTTTCATGGCCGGTGCAATCGGAAATCCAGAATGTGGCCATCGGCGCCATCAACAGTGTGGTGCTTTTGTCATCGAGCATCTTTTTTATCCGCGCCTGGGTCGCCTTAAAAGCCGATGATATCGCCAAGTATAAAAAATTCATGTCCTTAGTTATTCTTTTTGCCTTTGTGTTTTTGACCCTCAAAGGAGTGGAGTATTACCAGCATTTCAGCCATCATGAATACCCTAAAACCAGCGTTTTCTTAGGGCTCTACTTTTTGATGACGGGTTTGCATGCCTTGCACATTATCGGCGGCATTGCGGTCAATAGTTTTTATATAGGACCGGGTTTGAAATTGCGCGAGATCAATAAGCAATGGTTTATCAATCGCGTGGAAGTGGCTGGTTTATATTGGCACTTTGTGGATTTGGTTTGGATATTTTTGTTTTCAACGCTTTATTTATTGTAATGGATTCCCGCTTTCGCGGGAATGACAGAAGAGAAATTTATGGAAGACCATTTACAAAAAGACGAATTTAAAAGAGACATCCTGATCTACTTTTGTATCATTGCCATGACAGGCTTGATTGTCTTTATCAGCCATTTGCAGTTGAAGGTGGCCGGAATTTTTTTAATTGTGCCGATTGCCATACTTGAAGCAGGCATTTTAGGTTATTATTTTATGCACCTGATGACCAAAAAAAGAACGGTGCATTTGATTTTATTATTAACGGTGATTGTTTTTGTGACGTTATTATTCTGGCCTGCCTGGGATGTGGTTTATTCCCCGCGCACACCCAGCGAATTTACGAAATATTAATTTATGGACAGTATCTTACAAAAATTGCTTCCCATGCAGCCTTTGGCATCCGTCGAAGGCCGCGACAACGATACATTGATGTATTTGATTCATGGCCTAGTGCTCGTTTTGTTCGTGGGCTGGGCACTTTATTATATCGTTGTTCTGATCAAATTCCGTCAGACCAAAAATTCCAAAGCCACTGATTCCCACGCCGCGCACAGCGTTTCCACGGTTGTTGAGTGGGGGGTTGTGGTGGCGGAATTGCTCTTGCTTTTTGCCTTTTCGATCCCTTTCTGGGCGATCCATCAAGCGTCCGTCCCTGAAGGCCGTAATATTATGGAAATCAAGGTGGTGGGGCAGCAATTTGCCTGGAATGTGCACTATCCCGGCCCCGACGGACATTTCGGACGTTCATCCGCCCGTTTTTTAAATGATAATCCTTTAGGCCTGGATCCGAATGATCCGGACGGCAAAGATGATATTACCACCATGAATGAAGTCTATTTGCCGATTAACAAGCCCGTCATCATTCGCCTGACCAGCAAGGACGTGATCCACAGCTTTGGTTTGCCCGCCATGCGCGTCAAACAGGACGTTATTCCCGGCATGGTCACATCCGTTTGGTTTACGCCTAACAAAATCGGACAATATGAAATTGCCTGTTCTCAGTTATGCGGCCTTGGGCATTACCGCATGAGAGGCTTGGTTAATGTTGTCAGTCAAGGCGAATTCGACCATTGGATACAGCAAAATAAAGGAATCCATGACTAATCACACACCTACCCCCAGATCCCAAGATCCACAGGACGTGGACAAGCGTAATTTTATCAAAGGCCTCACCGCCGCTGTCTTAGGTTTTTTAAGCCTGGCGTTGACATGGCCGTTGGTTTCTTTTTTGCTTCCGACCTCGAATGAAGGGGCTGAGGGAAAGTTTGTGAAAGTCCCCAATTTTCCTAAACTGGACCTCGACAAACCGACCAAAATGACCACCGTCGAAGATGTGGATACCCAGGCTTTTATCACCACGAAAGTGGTTTATGATGTTTGGGTGATCAAGCATGCCGCGGATAAGGCCACGGTCTATTCGACCTTGTGCCCGCATTTGAACTGCCGTTATAATTTTGATACGACCAAAAGTGAATTTATCTGTCCCTGCCATGGGAGCGTATTTAATGAAGTCGGCAAATGTGTCGGGGGACCTTCCCCAAGACCTTTGGATACCCTGCCGTACAAGATCGAAGGTGGAGAATTGTTTGTCCAGTGGAAATTGTTTAAAGCAGGTATTCCTGAAAAGATTGAGGCCTAATGAGTGATCCCCAGAAAAAAGATATTGTGAAGATTGTCAAAGATTGGATTGATGAACGCACGGGCTTGATCAAGGCCGGCGCTGAATTTTTGCATGAAGAAATTCCTGGGGGCACAAGATTTTCATACACTTTAGGATCGGCCTGTATGTTCCTTTTGACCATGCAGATCGTCTCAGGGATCTGGCAGCTTTTTTATTATGTGCCCACCGTTGATTACGCGTATTCCAGTTTGTCCTACCTGCGCCTGCAAGTGCCGTTTGGCTGGCTGATCCACGGCATCCATTATTGGGGCGGCACCTTATTTACCATTATTGTCGGTTTGCATATCCTGCGTGTTTTTATCTGGGGTTCATATAAAAAACCCAGAGAAATGGTTTGGCTCGTCGGTATTGTCCTGATTGTTTTGACCGCCTTGTTTATGTTCACAGGCCCGGTTCTTCCTTGGGATAAAGACGGCTATTTTGCCGGACAAGTGGGGATTGGGATTGCCGGTTCTGTGCCCATCGTAGGGCCCATTACGCAAGCCATATTGCAAGGCGCCAACAAGATGGGGCAGATGGCGCTTTTGCGTATGTATGTGCTTCATGTGGCGATACTGCCGGCGGCGATCGCCGGGTTTGTGATGCTGCATTTGATTGCGTTTCGTCAATACGGCGAGTCCGGTCCGTGGGATGAGAAAAAACGTAAAAAGGTCGGCTATTTTTGGCCGGAACAAATATTTAAAGATGTGGTTGTAACGTTATTGATTTTTCTTTTATTGGTGTGGCTTTCGGCCTTTTTCCCGGCGCCGTTTTCCGGGCTGGCGGATCCTTCGGATACCTTGGTATCGCCCAAACCGGCATGGCCGTTTCTTTTCCTTTATCAAATATTGAAATTCTTACCCGGGCCATTGGAACCATTGGGAACCGCCGGTGTGCCGCTCGTCATCATTTTACTTTTTGCCTCCTTGCCTTTTGCCGACAAAAATCCGGAGAAGAATCCTTTCAAGCGGGGGATTGTGATCTTAAGTGGATTTGCTTTTGTGGGTGTGGTTTTGTATTTGACGTGGCTCGGGTATATTTTCAAGAGTGATGCTGAAAGGTCACAAATGGATGCTCCGGGTACCAGCATTAGCCTTCAAACTGAGGGTGAGAACTCAAAATTAACGGAAAAATATACAGCCATGGTGGTGGCCAATGCCGACACCAAAGCCACTGGAGAAAAACTTTTCAAAACTTTAGGGTGCACGGAATGCCACACGGTCACAGGGGTGGCGAGCAATAAGGTCGGACCGGATCTGGCCATGGCCCGCAGCAATAACCGTTCCCGTGATTGGATGTACACTCAAATCACTGCTCCGCAAAAGCATAATGCTAAGACCATCATGCCGCCTTTTGCGCATTTAAGTCAAAAGAACATCAATCTCTTGGTGGATTATCTGGAGAGTTTAACGCCTCCGCAAGCACCGGCCGCTTTGCCGCCTCCAGCACCCGCCGTGGCGGGTGCAGCCCCGGATACAGCGGCCCAGATCAAATATGGGGAGCAATTGTATAATAGCGTCGGTTGCGTCCAATGCCACACGATTCAAGGCAGTACGAGCAATAAACTGGGACCGGATTTGATTCTGGCCATCAAGAAAGACAAGCCTGCCAAGGATTGGCTGAAAGTGCAATTAACCACACCTCAAGCCCATAATCCGACCAGTGTGATGCCTTCCTTTGCCTCCAAGCTTAATGATCAACAAATGGATGCCGTGATTGAATTTTTAAGTAGTCTTTCAACCCGAACAGTTGCTGCAACTGCCGAAAGTGGAGAATCGAGTGCTGAGGCTGGTAGTTCTGCCGCAGCAAGCTCTGGTGGCGGTGGAGTGATGGCGCCCGGTATTATCGGAAATAAGGATCATGGGGCCATTCTTTTCCATCAATCTTGCATCATGTGCCACGGTCCTCATGGTAATCCCAAGACACCGGGATTCACGGGCTTTATGGCAGGAGCACCTAAAGGCGTTCCAGTTCTTGGTCCTATTGACCGGGCCGTGTACAGCGCTGATCCACAGGCCTTTGTCGAACATATTAATCAGTTTCTCCAACACGGCATTCCTAATACCGAAGGTGGGCCTAATATGCCGGCCTTTGGCGATACTCATGCCTTGACCCAGGCGCAGATTGCTGATTTGGAAGCGTATATCCTTTCTCTCAATGGTGTAGACCGCACGATGATCATGAATCCGGGTATCGATCCCAAAGAGTTTTTCTACATGCTGCTGTGGCTGACATTAGTCATCGTCATGTTGGCGGGCTTGTACTGGTTCATGATGAAATTATTTAAATAAAACCGCCTCAACACCCGGTGTTGCTTTTTGTAACACCGGGTGTTCCAATTTCCATGACATCTCAATCGATCCTGTTAAGGCGCTATTCCAAATTCCTTTGCGCTGTGACGTTGTTTTTAATTTTTCTAGGCGCCTTGGTTAAGAGCACCGAATCCGGGCTTTCCGTGCCGGATTGGCCGACGACCTACGGCAAATTCATGTTTGCGTACCCCTTGAATAAAATGTCAGGGGGGATCAAATATGAACACACCCACCGCATGCTGGCCTCCATCGTCGGGCTTTTGACCTTAGTCATGGCCGTATGGCTTTTCCGAGTTAAGAATTCGGCCGCATGGATCAAACGTTTAGGGGTCTTGGCCTTTTTATGTGTGGTGGCTCAAGGTGTTTTAGGCGGCTTGACCGTGCTTTTTTATCTGCCGGTTTGGTTGTCGACGCTGCATGGGGTCGTGGCGCAGACATTTTTTTTGATTGTTATTCTCATCGCCTACGCCTTATCGACCGAGCGCCATCATCGCTGGACGATCGAAGAAGAAAGTTGTAACCCGCGTGTCTTGCATTTATCTATTCTGCTGTTGGTCATGGTTTATATTCAATTGATTATCGGCAATCTCATGCGCCATGCCCAGGCAGGTTTGGCCATTCCAGATTTTCCAACCATGGGATGGACTTTTGCGCCTCATTTTGATGTGGCATGGCTCAATCGCGTCAATGCCTGGCGTTTTGACCATAATCTGGATCCGGTCAATATGAAGCAGGTGATGATTCATTTGATGCATCGCTGCTGGGCGTTTTTGATTCTGTTGAATGTGTTATGGCTCAATCACGTGGCGTATAAAGAAAGCATGGAAAAACCGCTGGTCATGAAAACCTTGTATTGGTTGAATTTGGCCATTGTCCTACAGATTACTTTAGGAATTTCTACTGTCTTGTCTGCAAAAGAGGTATATACTACGACCATGCATGTGACGATGGGCGCGATTGTTTTGGCTTTATCCTTTTTAATGGTTTTAAGGGCGGCTCCTTTGACCTGGAATCAATTTAGGGCGGCATTGAAACGTGGATAAAATAAATTTATATCAGTGTTATTGGCGCATGACCAAGCCCGGCATTAATATGCTGGTATTGGTGACAACCGCTTTAGGTTTTTATTTTGGCGGTGGCGGTTTTCATCAGCCGATGCTGTTGTTGTGGACGCTCATCGGTTCAGCATTGACTTGTGCAGGTGCTTCCGTGCTCAATCAGTACTTGGAGCGCGATGTGGATGCCTTGATGAAACGCACCAAGAACCGTCCTATCCCCAGGGGCATCATCACGGCCGCCCAGGCCTTGTGCTTTGGGATTGCTTTAATTTTGACGGGTTTATTTATATTTTGTTGGAAGGTTAATTTGCTGACCGCTTTTTTAAGTCTTTTGACCTGTTTTTTATATGTGTTGGTGTATACGCCGATGAAGAGGCTTACCTGGCTTAACACGACGATCGGAGCCATTCCCGGCGCCATTCCGCCCATGGGTGGGTGGGCGGCGGCTGCCAATCATTTAGATCCGGGTGCCTGGATTTTATTTTTGATCATGTTCACATGGCAGCACCCGCATTTTTATTCAATTGCATGGCTGTGCAAGGAAGACTACAAGCAGGCGGGTTTTAAGATGTTGCCGGTGGTTCATCCGGATGTGAAATTTACCTTTGTTCAAATCACGGCTTTTAGCTTTTTACTCGTGGCGTTTTCACTGATGCCGGCGTTGATCGGCATGTCGGGTAAGATTTACTTCTGGGGAGCGTTGGTTCTTGGAATAGGAGTGCTTTATACGGCCTTCAGGTTTCAAAAAACCCACTCTACGATAGACGCCCGTAAAATCCTGGGCGCATCGATTTTATATCTTCCGCTGTTACTTATTTTAATTATTGTCGACGGAATCTTTTAGTTCATGCGCCCGCCATTATTGCCGACCATCAATGCGAGCCTTAACGCTTTAGCCGGTATCTTTTTAGTCTGGGGCTATCACGCCATTAGAACTAAAAATATTGCCCGTCATAAGAAATTGATGGTTTCAGCCTTCACATGTTCCGCCTTATTTTTGTGCACGTATCTGTATTATCACCTGACCTCGAGGGGTATTTCGCATTATCAGGGCAAGGGGATATTGCGGATCATCTATTTTATGGTGCTGGGCACGCACACGCCGTTGGCGATGTTGATCGTACCATTTATCATCATGGCCATCCGCCATGCGCTTAGAGGAGAGTTTGACAAACACGTCCGCATCACCCGTTGGCTGTATCCCACCTGGGTTTACGTCTCCGTGACAGGAGTGATTGTTTATCTAATGCTGTATATTTTGCCGACTTAAATTAGGGACAGCCCCCTATTATGATAATAGGGGCTGTCCCTAATTTAAGCTGCTGTAGGTCTGGTTTTTATCCGGAATCTTTTCTTCGCTTGTCCCCACACAAAATCAAACTGCCCGAGGATGGTGCCAAAGAATATTAAACCGATTTGGTAGGCGGGAGGTACCAGAGGAATATACACTAACACCACAATCCAAAAGGGAGTGTGGGGTGTTATGCCGACGGCATGAAAGATGATCTTTTTGACAGGCAAAATCGTCATACCAGCCAGGGAATAGGTCAGCATAATCAACCAAAAATCCCGGTCAGTCTGGATATTCCATTTATTCATGAGCCAAGTTTTAGGATTTGCCATATTTATCTGTAAATAAAATTCCCTCCCCGTAAGGGGGAGGGTAAAGTGTCGAAGATTTTCTTAATTATTTCTTAGGTTCGGCCAAAGGGGTCTTCTTTTGCGTAATAACGGGAAGTTCCTTGGACTTGGTGGCGTTAAGCGACACAAAGCTCTTATATTTTTCAGGAATATCAGAATCCGCGTAGATCGCTTGGACCGGACATTCCGGGATGCAGGCGCCGCAATCGATGCAAACTTCCGGGTCAATGGTTAACATTTCAGCGTCTTCGTGGAAACAATCCACGGGGCAGACGGTGACGCAATCGGTGTATTTGCACTTAATACAAGGTTCTGTAACAATGTGAGCCATGTCGTCTCTCTTTCTTCGTTAAATGGACCCCCGATTAAAACATTCGGGGGTGACAGAAATTAAATATATCAAATCAATGCACTGGTGTCAATACAGGGATATTCTGCGCTTGCGTGCGTACGCGTACCTGACGATTCAAAAATTTAGTGGTTGGGCGCGCGTCTTTGCGTTCACCACGCAGGACGCGAAGCATTTTCTGAGCGAAATAATGGACAAAGGCCTTAAAGCCATGCACTTTGCGTAAGAAGTCCCCCATCGAATTGATGGTGATCAGCATGTTCCAGATCTGCTTTGGTCTTAAATAGAATTCTTTGAGGCCAATGTCGATATGCTCATCAATGTCTTTATGAGAAAATTGCGGATACGAAAGCAAGGTGCGCTGTTCGCCGCAGGAGGTCAGCCAATCTTTCCAATCGCGGGCTAAAATGTAATTGTTTTCACGGGCCCATTTATAAAGGGATGTGCCGGGATACGAGGCCACACCTGTAATTTGGATGGTGTCCAAGGGCATGGATTTGGCAAAATCAATGGTTTTGCGCGCCGATTCCTTGGTCTCGCCAGGGGCCCCGATCATAAAACAGCCATGGATCGTGAAGCCTAAGCGATGGGCTTCCTTAGAATATTCGCGGGCCATATCAATGGAGACGCCCCCTTTACGGATAACGCGTAAATTTTCATCGGTGCCGAATTCAAAACCGGTCATGAGCATGCGGCAGCCGGCCTCACGCATCAAAGGCAGAAGACTTAAATCAGTATTGGTGCGCATATTGCACGACCAACTGATCTTTTTATTAATGCCTTTTTCAATGATCAGATTGCAAACTTCGATGACGTGTTCACGTTCAGCGGCAAAGGTATCGGTTTCAAACATGATCTCGCGGATTTGGGGATGAAGCTTAATGTCATGTTCCATTTCAGCAACGACTTGTTGGGCAGTGCGATTACGTAATTTATAACCATACATCAATTGCGGATCGCGGCAGAAGGTGCAGGCATTGTTACAGCCACGGCCGGTGATGAGTGTTAAAAATGGAAATTTCTTACCGCCATCAGGATACCATTCCGGCTGGATCAATTGCCAAGCAGGAAAAGGCAATGCGTTGACGTCGATGTCCGGACGAGGCAGGTTTTTCATAACCTTACCGTTGTTGACCCAGCAAAGTCCTAAATTTTTATCATCGGCAACGCCATCCGCCAAATCGCGCAGAGTATAATCGTATTCGCGTGGCAGGATATAATCCACGATGCCACGGCCAATTTCAAAAGTATTATCAATCTCGGCGGTGGCATGTTGGCCCACGAAGACCACCTTGCACTTAGCCTTGGCTTTAATGATTTGAGCTTGTTCAATATCGGAATAAATAGAGGGGGTCGTCACGTGCATGACCAGAAGATCAGGCTTGAGACTGACGGTTGTTTCAATGGATTCCTCGGCGGTGAAATTGCGTGCGGCGGCCTCGACGAAATGAGTGTCGTGACCGGCATCCAAAAGGACTTGGGCCGCGGTCAGCAAATACTCCGGATGACGTTGGACACGTCCACGGGACTTGGCTGCCCAACGGGCCACCCGAACGAAATTATCGCCGAATGAGGGATTAAGAATAACGACTTTCATGATGTTTCTATAGTACATCCGGGGGTTTAGACCTGCAATAAATATTTAAAAATTTATCATTGATATTGGCCTATGAAGGTCTGCGTTCATAGTTGGGTATTCATTAATTTCATTTCTGTGGTATAATCCTTGTCCTATGAAACTCGTCATTACCTTCATGCTTTTGGTTCTTGCTTTTAGTTTTTGCCGTCAAAAGCCGCCTTTGCATGAAATGCCCTTTTCGCCTTATAGCAAGCAAGCCCTGCAAGAGGCGGTGGCCCGGCATCAACCGGTGGTCATCGACTTTTGGGCCGAGTGGTGTCCCAATTGCCATGATTTGGACCGTTTGGTTTTTTCACGGCCGGAAATTCAGGCAGAGCTCGCTCAGGTGAAATTTTTACGCATGGATGTCACCAATCAGGATGATCCCAATATTCAGGCGATTATCCAGCAATATGGCCTGGAAGGCGTGCCGACGGTTATTTTTTTAGATAGCCGGGGCAAAGAGGTGCAGGATGCGCGGTTGATAGGGTTGGTTACGCCCCGAGAATTTTCTGAGGCGTTTTCTATGTTAAAGGTGTTAAAATGAGATTGCTTCGCTTCGCTCGCAATGACAGTAGACTATGGGGCATTTTGATAATAATGTTTTTCTTAAAAGGAGCTTTGTGTATGGCTCAGGATACGATCGACGTTTATGATGCCTCGAGTAAGACTTATGTAAAAAGTCAAAAAGTGGTCAAGACGCCGCAGGAATGGCAGAAGATATTGACGCCGCAGCAATATGACGTCATGTTCCAACAGGGTACGGAAAGGGCTTTTACCGGGGAATACGTCGACAATCATCGTAAAGGTATTTATAAGTGTGCGGCGTGCGGTTTGGATTTATTTTCATCTGAGGACAAATTTGAATCCGGTACCGGTTGGCCCAGTTTTACGCGGCCGATTGATCCGAAGAATGTGGCTTACTTGAAGGACAATAGTCTTTTTATGGCGCGTATTGAAGTGCATTGCCCGCGCTGCGGCGCTCATCTGGGGCATGTCTTTGATGATGGCCCGCCACCCACGGGCAAGCGTTTTTGTATGAATTCGGCCGCGTTGAAATTTGTGGAGCAAAAATGAAAGAACGAGATTGCTTCGCTTCGCTCGCAATGACAGGAATTTTCTTAATTTTATCTTTGATTTCAGCAAAGGGGGATAATATGCCGTCCAATACAGAAACAGCAACTTTTGCCGGCGGGTGTTTTTGGTGCATGCAGCCTTTTTTTGATAATACCAAGGGTGTGATTAAAACCACCGTCGGATATACGGGCGGCAAGGAAGCTAATCCCACCTATGAAGATGTTTCCTCAGGCACAACCGGACATGCGGAGGCGATTGAAGTGGTCTTTGATCCGACGGTTGTTTCCTATGAAAAGCTGTTGAATATTTACTGGCATAATATTGATCCGACCCAAGTCAACGCGCAATTCGTGGATGAAGGGACGCAATACCGGACCGCGATTTTTTATCATAGTGATGAACAAAAACGGATCGCGGAAGAATCCAAGAAGGCCTTGGGCACTTCCGGACGTTTCGATAAACCCATTGCGACCCAAATCGTCAAGGCTGCCACTTTTTACCCGGCCGAGGATTATCATCAGAAATATTATTTAAAAAGCACCTTCCGCTACAACATGTACCATGCCGCCTCTGGGCGTGAGGAGTACGAAGAGAAGGTTTGGGGTAAAGATAAGCCTTAGACGAATGCCTGGATTCCCGCTTTCGCGGGAATGACGATAGAGATGTCAAAATTATATTTGGTTCCCAACACCATCAGCGACACTGATAAGAATGTGTTACCGGCTTATATCGGTTCAGAAATCACGCCCCTGCGGGTGTTTTTTGTTGAAGAACCTAAATCCGCCCGCCGCTTGCTCAAAAGTCTTGATCCTCAATTTCCGCTGAGTGATTGTCGCTTTCTTGATCTAAATGAGCATACCAGTGCCAAAGATGTTCAAGGGTATTTGCCTATCCTTAAAGAGAATGATGCGGCCATTATTTCAGAGGCGGGATGCCCTTGTGTGGCAGATCCGGGTGCGGATTTGGTTTTCTTGGCGCATCAAAATCAAATTGAAGTTATTCCTTTCGTCGGCCCTTCTTCAATTATTTTGGCTTTAATGGCCTCAGGCTTCTCGGGTCAGAATTTTGCTTTTAACGGGTATTTGCCCAAAGATCAACCGGAAAGGACGCAAAGAATCCGGTCTCTGGAAGACCGTTCTTTTAAAATGAAGCAAACTCAAATCTTTATGGAAACGCCTTATCGTAATCAAAGCCTTTTGGAAGAGATTTTAACGGTTTGCCAGGAGAGGACCTATCTTTGCATTGCGTGTGAGATCACAGGGCCCCATCAAATGATTAAAACCATGAGTATTAACGCATGGAAGAAGAAGCCATTTAAATTCAATAAAAACCCCGCTTTATTCCTTCTCCAAAAGATCTAGTGTCGTTGTTGACGTCGAGTATATTCGGTCTATAATGAAAAGATCATTTATTTAAATAGGAGTCCCCATGTCCTCATTTGATAAAAAGTCTGTTGCCAAGAAGTTGAAGGTCGGATCTGCCTCATTTACCATGTATTCCCTGCCGGAGTTTGCCAAGAAAGAAAAGGTCGATCTCTCCAAGTTGCCGTTTTCGATCCGGGTGCTTTTAGAAAGCGCCTTACGTAATTTCGATAATTATCAAGTCACTGAAAAAGACATTCACACCATCGTCAATTGGAAGCCTAATGAAAAAAAGGACGAGATTGCCTTTAAGCCCGGCCGTGTCATCCTGCAGGACTTTACCGGTGTTCCTTGCGTCGTCGATATGGCGGCGATGAGGGACGCGATGAAGAATTTGGGCGGGGATATGAAGAAAATCAATCCCCAGGTGCAATGCGATCTTGTCATTGACCATTCTGTGCAGGTGGATGCTTTTGGAACCAATCAAGCGCTGGCTGAGAACGTCAATTTAGAATTTGAGCGCAATCAAGAGCGCTATGAATTTTTAAAATGGGGCCAACATGCCTTGCAGAATTTTAAAGTGGTGCCCCCGGCGACCGGTATTGTTCACCAGGTCAATCTGGAATATTTGGCCAAGGGCGTTTTGAAGAAGAAAAATGGTGCTGAAACGGTGGTTTATCCCGACAGCCTGGTCGGGACCGATTCGCACACCACCATGATCAACGGCCTGGGTATTGTCGGCTGGGGGGTGGGTGGAATTGAGGCCGAATCTGTCATGTTGGGTGAGCCGATTTATATGCTGATGCCGGAAGTGGTTGGTTTTCGCATCAAAGGCAAATTAAAAGATGGTGTGACAGCTACAGACTTGGTTTTGACCGTGACCCAGATTTTGCGTAAAAAAGGGGTGGTTGAGAAATTCGTTGAATTTTTTGGTGAAGGCCTGCAGTATCTGCCTTTGCCGGACCGCGCCACCATTGCCAACATGGCGCCGGAATATGGGGCGACGATTGGTTTATTCCCTGTCGATGAAGAGACCCTGACCTATTTGAAATTATCCGGCCGTACAGCCGCTGAAGTGGCCTTGGTCGAGCAGTATTACAAAGCTCAAGGGATGTTTTATACCGCCAAGACGCCGGAATGCGTTTATTCCGATATCCTGGAGTTGGATATTTCGACGGTTGAGCCGTGCCTGGCCGGTCCCAAGCGTCCACAGGATCGCGTGGCTTTAAAAGATTTGAAGACCAATTTTGTGCAATCATTGACTGCGGATATTGCCTCCCGTGGCTATGGTTTGCCTGCAGGGGATTTGTCCAAAACGGCAACTGTCCAAGATGAGGCGCATGAAACCATGGGTCATGGCGCGGTTGTCATTGCGGCCATCACCAGTTGCACCAATACCTCAAATCCGTCGGTGTTGATCGGTGCCGGTCTTGTGGCTAAGAAGGCAGTTGAAAAAGGATTGATGCCGCCGCATTATGTCAAAACCTCATTAGCGCCTGGTTCACAGGTGGTTGAAGATTATTTGAAATCAGCAGGACTCTTGAAATTCTTAGAAAAAATCCGTTTTAATATTGTCGGCTACGGATGCACCACCTGTATCGGCAACTCCGGTCCTTTACCTGAACCTGTGGCGAATGCCATTACCCAAGGCAATTTGGTTGCGGCCGCCGTACTTTCGGGTAACCGCAATTTTGAGGGCCGTGTTAATCCGCACACCAAGGCTAATTTCCTGGCGTCACCTCCACTGGTCGTGGCTTATGCCTTGGCAGGTCGGGTGGACATTGATTTGAATAATGAACCCCTCGGCAAGGATAAGAAGGGTAAACCTGTTTTTCTGAAAGATATATGGCCCACCCAAAAGGAAATCGCCGATGATGTCCGCAAATTTGTGAAGGCGGCTATTTTCCGCAAGCGTTATAAAAATGTGGATCTTGGCAACAAAAATTGGAATGCCATTAAAACAGTCAAATCCGCTATCTTTCAATGGGATGATAAAAGCACCTATATTCAAAATCCCCCGTATTTTGTGGGCATGAAATCCCAGGTGGATCCGATCAAGGGTATCCATGGCGCCAAATGCCTGGTCATGGTGGGTGATTCGATTACAACTGATCATATTTCGCCGGCCGGTGCCATTGCCAAAGATTCCCCGGCGGGAAAATATTTAGTCGAGCAGGGGGTTAGTCCCAAAGATTTCAACAGCTATGGCGCCCGTCGTGGTAATGACCGGGTCATGACGCGTGGCACCTTTGCCAATATCCGCCTGCGTAATCTGACCGCACCTGGTACCGAAGGCCCATGGACGACCTATTGGCCATCGAATGAAAAGATGTTCATTTATGATGCGGCCATGAAATATAAAGAAACTGCGACCCCCTTGATTGTCTTGGCGGGTAAAGAATACGGTACCGGCTCTTCCCGTGACTGGGCGGCCAAAGGGACGACGCTGTTGGGCATTCGCGCCGTCATTGCCGAAAGCTTTGAGCGCATCCATCGCAGCAATCTCTGTGGCATGGGTGTCTTGCCTTGTCAGTTTAAGCCAGGCGAAAATTGTGCCACCTTGGGGCTCAAAGGATACGAGAATTTTAATTTTGTCGATTTGAGCGATCAATTAAAGCCGCGGCAGGAATTGACCATTGAAGCGACCACGATGGAAGGCATTAATAAAAGATTCACCGTCATCGCTCGCGTCGATACTCCGGTCGAAGTTGATTACCTGCGTAACGGCGGCATTTTGCAGACGGTTTTAAGGAAGTTGGCTAAATAAAATGTCATCCCCGAATTTTTTAATCGGGGATCCATTTTAAAAGTGGATTCCCACTTTCGCGGGAATGACAGAAATGAGTTTATGCGGATTTTACTGACCAATGATGACGGTATCTATGCCGAAGGTATTTATGCCGCGTACAAAGAACTTAGCAAAATCGCCGATGTGACGGTGGTGGCGCCGGAGGCTGAGCAAAGTTCCGTTGGGCACGGCATCACACTGTTTTATCCTCTCTTTGCCAGGAAAATCTCACCGGAAAATCATTTCGATGGGTATGCCATCAGTGGCAAGCCAGCGGATTGTGTCAAATTTGCGGCTGCTGTCTTGTTTAAAGGTAAAAAACCGGATCTAGTTATCTCAGGCATCAACTTCGGCGGCAATGACGGGGCGAGCGTGTTTTATTCCGGCACGGTGGCCGGCGCCCGGGAGGGCTGCCTCATGGGCATTAATTCTGTGGCTATATCCTTAGACTGCTTTGACCGGCCGGATTTTTCCCACGCGGCCAAGTTTGCCGCTAAAATCGCCAAATGGGTGCACAAGCATGGTTTGCCGAAGGGGACCTTTCTCAATGTCAACGTGCCGGTGGGTAAACCAAAGGCGGCTCGTTTTACCCGTCAGGGGATTGAACCCATTCATGGCGTGTTTGAAAAACGCCATAACCCGCATAACAAACCCTATTATTGGATGAGCGCCAAGATGCCGGCCCATCAATCTGATAATAATATCGATACCTATGCCCTCAAGAATAAATATATCACGGTCACACCAATCCATTCGGACTTGACGGACGAGGCATTTTTAAAGGCCCAGGAGTTCTCTAAGATTTTATGATTAACGACGAGAAAATTTTTGCAGCCAAGATTTTGATCGTTGATGATAATATCCTCAATGTCGAGGTCCTCAAAAAAATACTCACGCATGCCGGTTTTATCAATATCACCGCAACGACGGATCCAACCCAAGCGTTAAATCTCTATAAAGACCTTCAACCTGATCTGGTCATGCTTGATTTGAACATGCCGCATATGGATGGCTTTGCGGTGATGATCCAATTGGCCTTGTTGAATCCGGATGATTATCTTCCTATTTTGGTGCTTACCGCCGAGGAGGAATCGATGCGTTTTAAGGCCTTGCAAAGCGGGGCTAAGGATTTTCTGCATAAGCCTTACGAACATTTGGATGTGCTTCTTAAAAGCCGTAATATCATTGAAGTGAGGCTTCTGTACAATCAAGCCAGGCTTCAGAATGCTTCTTTAGAGCAACAGGTGCGCGAACGCATCAAGGAAATTCAACATACGCGCCTGGACGTGATCCAGCGCCTGGCCATTGCTGCTGAACTCAGAGACGCAGGGACCGGCAAACACATTTACCGCATGAGCCATTATTGTCAAATCCTGGCATTGGCCGCCGGGTTAACCAAGGACCAAAGTGAATTAATATTGGCAACAGCCCCATTGCATGATATCGGTAAAATCGCCATTCCTGATACGATTCTATTGAAGCCTGCGGCACTTACACCTCAGGAGTTTGAAACGATCAAAACGCATACGACTTTAGGCGCTCAGATGCTATCAGGCAGCAACTCCGTCTTTTTAAAAATGGCTGAAAGCATTGCCTTGACCCATCATGAAAAATGGACAGGTGGCGGTTATCCGCGTGGCCTTAAGGGAGAAGATATTCCTTTGGCCGGACGCATCTGTGCGGTGGCCGATGTCTTTGATGCGCTCAGTTCCGCGCGGCCATACAAGAAAGCCTGGAGCTTTGATGAAGCGATGGATGAGATTAAGAAGTTAAGAGGAACGCATTTTGATCCACGGCTCGTGGATGCCTTTGTAGGGGCTACAAAGGAGATTAAAGCAGTTTATGCAAAGAATGAATTGTGATATTATAATTTTGTTCACCAAAAAAGGGAGAGTTTATGGCCGATAATGTCCAAATTAATATTGACGGAAAAGCGTTGGAATGTCCTGTCATTGTCGGCACGGAGGGCGATAAGGCTTTTGATATTGCCAAACTACGCGCGTCAACCGGCTATATCACCATGGATCCGGGCTTTGGTAACACCGGTTCCTGCAAGAGTGCTATTACTTATCTCGATGGTGATAAGGGGATCCTGCGCTATCGCGGTATTCCCATCGAGCAGCTGGCCGAAAAATCTACCTTTGTCGAAACGTCCTTTCTATTGATCTATGGTAAATTGCCTAATAAAAAAGAGCGTGAAGCTTTTTCCAATGCCTTTGGGGAACATTCGTCCATCCATCAAGAGATGATTAATTTCTTTGGGTCTTTT
>Ga0206958_1006_pt2 | contig 63596 bp, 59 predicted proteins | sample Alteio_BWOrgHeat_33_FD_152968 | JGI IMG/M metagenome (GOLD analysis project Ga0206958, IMG submission 152968) | Enriched cells from forest soil in Barre Woods Harvard Forest LTER site, Petersham, Massachusetts, United States -... | ecosystem: Environmental > Terrestrial > Soil > Temperate forest >... | reverse complement strand
TAAGGAACCACAATGCGGTGGCGAGGAAGGCACCCGGAAGCACGCGCTTCCAGGATTGCTGCATAGGCGACCCCAGATGATAGATAAGGCCGATGATGCCAACGCTTGCCGTGAGGGCCACGCCCCAGCGGATAACAAGGGAGACTGCGTAGATCGATGTCTGGACTTCAGGGAAGATATTCACGGCAAACCAGTCGGTAATGAATTGTCCGAAGACGACAAGCACCGTTGCGACGGCGAAGGGTGCGAGCGAGAGGGGAATGAGAAGGAACGCGCGGCTGCGACGCTCGATGAATGTCCAGCAATCGACGGGAAGCTCGTTGGCACGACGAACACCCTCCATGAGAGTGGCGATGACGCTGGAGGCTCCGATGAGGCTGACCACGAATGCGGCGATAAGCGCGTTGGTGGAGCGTCTGCTGTGGGTTTCTACGAAGTAGCTCTGGAGGAGCGGGCTGACGTCTGGTGGAAGAATGCGATCGAAGAAGAGAGAGAGCTGAAAGCGGAGGGGAGCGTTGTCGGGAAGGAGACTGACGACGGCAGCTGCAGCAATGAGCGCAGGAAAGAGAGACACCATCGCTGAGTAGGCGGTAGATTGGGCCAGGTTCAGACTGTCGTGCCTGCCTGCTCGAAGGACCGCGCCGTGGAAGATGCGGGAAAGACGCATCAATGCTCTTATGGGATTCACCCGCGATCCGCGATGAGAACGGATCATGCCTTCCACTTGTTGAGGAAGTCCGTGACAGAGTTTGGGTACATGTAACGCATATCGCCGAACTCCGCATCCTGCTGTGAGTAGAGAAGTTTGCCGCCGGAGTCAAGAACGGCGAGAGCAGGCACTCCCTTCTTGAGGGGGATGTTGTACTTTTCGGCGATGTCGAGATTCTTGTCGTAATGGCCGATATCGACGTGGACGAGGAGGAAGTTTTTCTCGAAGAGATCGAGGTTAGGAGATTGGTGAAGGTAGATTTCGAGAACCTGGCAATCGCCGCACCAATCACCGCCGAAGACCAACATGACACGTTTGTGTTCGGTAATGGCCTGCTGGAGAGCGGCGGCAATGTCTGTTTTAGGATCAGCTTCGGCAGAATAGAGGTGCTTCCTGACCGCTGGCGGAGGAGTGACTGGCTGGCGCTTCTCGACCTCGGCTGGAGGTCTGCTTTTGCAGCCGAGTGCGAAACCTATCGCGACGCTCGAGATCAATGCGACGGCGATGCTTGCCCGGTTTCGTTTCGACAAGGCACTGACGTTCATGCTGTGGAACCCCTCCCGGTAATTGTGGCATGAAGCAGTTCGTTGTCAGGCTTTCCACCGTTTGAGAAATGCGGTGATTGCTTCGGGGCTAGTGTGTTCGAATTCCTTCTCTTTTTCGGCGTAAAGGAGATTGCCGTGCGAGTCGAGAACTGCAAGGGCAGGGACCCCTCTGGTGATGGGAACATTGTATTTTTTCGCAACGTCGACGTTTTTATCCATGTGTCCGATGTCGATATGAACCAGAACAAAGTTTTTGGCGAGAAGTTCAGCGTTGGGGCTCTGGTGGTAGTAGATGTCAAGGAGCTGACAGTCGCCGCACCAGTTGCCGCCGAAATCGAGGAGGACCCGCTTGTGTTCGCGACGAGCCCTGGCGAGAGCCGCGGCGATGTCTGCGGTAGGATTAGCGGTCTCGGAGTAGAGGTTTTTGTTCGGCAGGATCTGCGCGGCGGCTCGCGACAGAGGCATAAGTGCTATCGCCGTAATGGTGAGAGTCAAGGCGATAACTGCGATTGGCGTGTTATGGGATTTCTGATTCATGGGTAACCTTGCCCCGATAGTTCTCTCGGGATTGCGCAGCAGCTTTTGGCGAGCTGCGATTGTACTTGATGATGATGCACGAAGAATGTGGCGCGACGCAAAGCCATGTCGCCAGTCAACCTACTTGCCGGTGTAGTAGCCGTCGCGTGTCTGGATGAAAAGATCTTTTTTGTTGTGAAGACTGAGGTCGATCTGGTGGTAGCCATCTGAGGCGACGTCACCTGCCGGAGTGTAGCCGAGACGGTACTGAGCGCGGAGCTCCTCGACGATCTGGTTATAAATCTGAGCGACGGTCTGGTTTTTTTTGACTTCGAAGAGACGCCCCCCCGTCTCCTGAACCATACGCTCGAGGACTTTTTTGCCGTCGACGCGGGGCTGGCCGTTGGGATTGCGTCCTCCTCCGTTGCCTCCTCCTCCGGGATAACCACCGCCACCACCTGGGTATCCGCCGCCAGGATAGCGGCCGCCGCCCGGGTAGCCGCCACCGCCAGGATACCCACCGCCGCCTCGCCCTCCATGTTGGGGAAAGTTCTGCGAAGACTCTTCGCCTTTGAAGTAGATCGCGTAGATGATGGTGTCGGCGCGCTGGGCCGCCTCGATGGATTTGACGAGGGTCTCTTTGCTGCCGTTGTCGCCGCCGTCAGAGAGAATAATGACCGCTTTGCGACCAGTCTGCCTGCTCATCAGTTCGTCGGAGGCGAGAAAGAGGGCGTCGAAGAGGACTGTCCCGCCGCCGCGGCGACGGTTGGCGCCGTTGTTGTCGTCGTCGGAGGAGGCGGAGGTTCCTGTTCCGGGTGTGTCGATCTCCCGGAGCGCGGCCTGCAGCAAGGGACGGGATGAGGTGGTGTCCTGGAGAAGCTCGGTCTGGCGCGCGAACTGCATGATGAAGGCTTTGTCTTTAGGTGTGGTAAGCATCTGATCGAGGAAGGTGCCGCTGGCTGTGCGCTCCTCATCGATGACCTGACGCTGGGAGAGGCTTGTGTCCACGAGGAGACCTAGAGTGAGAGGGAGATTGGTGTCTTTGTCGAAGTAGCGGATGGTCTGTGGCTTGCCGTCGACCTGAAGCGTGAAGTCATCTTTGGTAAGGTTCTGAATCAGCGCTCCCTTCTTGTCGCGGACGACGACAGGGAGATTGACCAGGCGGGCATCAACGGCGATGGTGGGAGCGGTTGACGCGGGAGTTTGAGAGGAAGTGCTGTCCTGAGCCTTGTCGGATGCCTGAGAGGGAGTTTTATCGGGGGCGACAGGTTTTTGTTGCGCGACGAGGATAGGCGCAGAGAAAAGCACGGCCAGAAAAGTTGGCCGGAGAGGGCGAAGGACGTTCATGTGGGTTTAGACGAGGTTGGCTGGACAGGGTTTCAGGCTGGCTCAACGCAGAGGCTAACCACGGAGCGGCTGGCTTGTCGGGAACTGACCACGAAAAGCGTGGATAGTCGAAATCGGTCTGGCAAGTTTGCTAGCAAGAGGGACACGTAGTTTTTTACTGGATGCCCGGCTCTAGGGAGCGTATGCTGACGGCACGATGAAACAATTCCTCTTGCTGGCGGTTGCGTGCCTTTGCGCGTGTTTTTGCGTGGGCTGCGCTCCGGTTACGGCAACAGCTTCGACTGCTGCGAAGGCTGTCCCCGCTGCAACGGTGACGACACCTCCAACAGGTTATGCGAAGACGATTGTGCTTTGGCCAAATGGTGCTCCGGGGGCACTGGGCAACGGGGATGGTGATGTTCCGAAGATGTTTGTCTATCCGGCGCAGGGCGAAGGAGTTCATACGGCTGTGATTGTGATGCCGGGCGGCGGATATACGCATCTGGCAATTGAGAAAGAGGGCGGCGCCGAGGCGCGATGGCTGAACGAACACGGTGTAACGGCATTCGTCTTGGAGTACAGGCTGGGACCGCGGTATCACTTCCCTTCTCCAATGCTGGATGGGGCCCGGGCAATGCGCTATGTGCGGAGTCATGCGGCAGAGTTGGGCGTGGCAAAGGATAGGGTTGGGTTGTGGGGGTTCTCGGCGGGAGGACATCTGGCCGGCTATCTGGCCGCCGTGCATGATGGCGGAGCCGCCGGTGCGGCCGACCCGATTGAGCGTGTCAGCGACCGGCCGGACTTTGTGATCGTCTCGTATGGCCGGTTCAGCCTGGACGATTCCATCCCGCGCAAGACCAATATGGAAGGGCTGCTCGGAGAGCATCCGACGCAGGCGATGCTGGATTCCGTCTCAGTGGTGAAGTTCGTTACGAAGAACACTTCGCCGTGCTTTATTTTTTCCACAACCGAAGACCAAACCGTGAACGCGATGAATGCGACCGCTCTCTACGATGCGTTGAAGACAGCGGGAGTTCCAGTGGAATTGCATATCTTCGAGCGCGGAGGGCACGGAGTAGGAATGGCGCAGGGGATGAAGAATCTGCCTGAGTTGGCGATCTATCCGACGTTACTGGCGAACTGGATGGAGGTCCACGGATGGATGGCAGCGGAATAGATATGACGCAGTGACTCGAAATCTGGAATGGTTCACGTGACATCTGTATTTTTGATCGCAAAACAGGTGGTTTTGTTCAGTTAGGCTAGCGAACGGGGTTCTATGATGGTGTTGGTGATCTCAGGGCACGTTGCTCGAGGTATTTCTTGAAGGCTCGGGCACTTGATTTTCCACGGCCGCGTGTTTGGAGGGCAGCGTTGTGCGCGTTGTCAGCCTGGCTCGCTTTTGAGTTGTACTGGCGCATGAATCATGGGGCTCATCTGACTACGGTAATCAGCGGTGTGGTGGCACTCGCAGGGGTTTTGGTAGCAGTGTGGGCGCTGTGGCGGGAGTATGGGCGCACGGCTCAGTTGAAAGGCGCCAAGGAGGCACACTCGCAGTTTCTTGCGGCGGCGGAGTCCAGTCTCGATGCCTTCGGAATACTCGAGTCGGTGCGAAATGAGGCCGGCGAGATTGTCGATTTTCGGATCTTGTATGTGAACGCGAATGCAGAAAGACTGGTGGGACAACCCCGATCGAAGTTGCTTGGACAAATGTTGTGTTCGGTGACTCCAGCTAAAAGCGATAGCCTGATGTTTGGTAGATTCCGCAGGGTGGTGGAGACGGGTGACCCGTTGAATGAAGAGTTCCAGACTGACCTCCCGGGGATCAAGGCAAAATGGCTGCGAAGCCAGGTGGTGAGGCTGAATGATGGTTTGGCGATGACCTTCAGCGACATCACCGAGGCAAAGATCGCTCAGGAACGATATGTGCATCTGGCGGAGTTTACTGATTCGGTCTTCCAAAATGCTCCTTTCAGCATCGTGGCAACGGATACCAATGGCTTGATTACTGCGATGAACGTCGCAGCGGAGAAGCTGACGGGATATAGCCGCGAAGAACTGGTCGGAAAGGTTCCGCTGACAGTGCTTCACGACGAGCGCGAACTGGCGGGCAAGGCGCTCGGTCTTGACCCTGCCGCAAATATTGAGCACGTTGGGTTCAAGGTACTGACGGCAGGTATGTCTGACGGCGAAACGGAGCAGGAGTGGACGCTGGTTCGGCATGATGGAGGACGCACTCCGATCAATCTTGCAATGCGTGCCGTGATGTCCGAGACAGGCGAGGTGAGCGGCTATGTGAGCATCGCGTTCGATGTGACGGAGCGGCGTCAGATGCTGGATTATGTAACTCATCTCGCGAGTCACGACCAACTGACAGGACTCGTCGGACGTGCGCTGCTGCAGGACAAGACAGTGCAGGCAGTAGAACTGGCGCGGCGCTACGGCACGAAGGTTGCGGTGTTCGTTATCGACCTTGATCATTTCAAAAGGATCAACGATTCGCTTGGACATGCTTCCGGCGATCAGTTACTGATCGAAGCGGCGAAGAGACTGAGCCGTTCTGTGCGCAGCACCGACGTGGTAGCGCGAGTGGGTGGTGACGAGTTTGTCGTGGTGATGCCCGACATCACGAGTGTTCATGATGTCGATCAGTGCGCGGCCAACCTGGTAGCCAGATTGGCGCCTGAGATATCGATCGACGAACACCTTGTGCAGATGACCGGAAGCGTAGGGGTTTGTATTTACCCAGATTTTGCGAGCGATGCCAAGCATCTGCTGAAGCGCGCGGATTCGGCGATGTATGTCGCCAAGGAGAACGGTCGCAACCAATATCAAATCTTCAGCGAAAACATGTTGAAGGAGACGACGGAACGGCTGACGATGGAGCATGCGCTTCGTCATGCACTCGCGAATGGTGAGTTGAGCCTAAAGTATCAGCCGCAGATCTCGTTGACGACCGGTGCAGTAACAGGCATGGAGGCGTTGCTGCGATGGACGCATCCGAAGCTGGGCTGCGTTTCTCCCGCTCAGTTCATTCCACTGGCCGAGGAGACAGGACTGATCGTACCGATCGGCGAATGGGCCTTTATGACGGCGTGCTGCGAGGCCAAGGCTTTGCAGGATGAGTTGGGTTGGGATCTGACGGTCTCGGTGAACCTGTCGCCGCGACAGTTTCAGCAGAAGAATCTGGTGCAGATCGTCGAGAACTCGCTGGCGAAGAGTGGCCTGGTTGCGGAACGACTTCAGATCGAGATTACAGAGAACATGCTGATGTCCAACTCCGAAGGCGTTCTGCAAAAGCTTCAGAAGATACGAGAGTTGGGCGCGCGGATCTCGATCGACGACTTTGGCACGGGATTCTGCAGTTTTTCCTATCTGCTTCAGTACCAGGTTGACCGATTGAAGATCGATCAGAGCTTTGTGAAGAAAGCCGGAACCGATGCGAACGCTGCGGCTGTGGTGCGCACGATCATTGCGATGTCGCATGGGTTGAACATTAAGGTGGTCGCGGAAGGCGTCGAGACCGATGAGCAGCTTCGTTTTCTGTTACGGAGAAAATGCGATGAGGCGCAAGGGAACTTCATCGGCCAGCCGGTGGCAGCAGATGAATTTTGCGAGGCTGTGCGAACCTACACGAGCCAAGTCCCTCTGCGTGCGATCGAACTGATGAGCAGCATGATGAAGTAGTGGCGTCTGGACTCGTTTACCATCCAGATCCGATCAACTTCGTGACAGGGTGCTGGGCTACGTCGCGGTGCTTCGCTTGATCAGATGGTAGATACCGAGCAGAATAAGAGCCCCGACGAGAGACATCAAGAAGCCGGCTGAATCTTCCGGTCCATAGTGGCCGACGAGGCGACCGAGCCATGTCCCCAGAAATGATCCCACGATGCCGATGAGCATAGTAATCCAGATGCCGCCAGGATCCTTGCCAGGCATGATGAGTTTGGCAATAGCGCCGACGACGAGACCGATCAGAGCCGTCCAGAGCAAATGCAACATGGTTGATCCTCCGTGTTGGGTTTCCCGGCGTTGCCGGGCATGTCTCGGTTGTTGGGAGATAAGCATACTCCTGCTGAGGCTGAGCGCAACTATCTGAATCAGCAGAAATTTTGTCCTCAGTTCTTAGAGCGGCGTGGCTTCCCACTGAATGGAGCCGTACTTTGCCGCGCGATTCCTTCGGTCGGGCGGGGTTTCAGATTGTAGAAGGCCCGCTCATCGATTCTGTTTGCAGCCGGAGGCGCGATCAGCGGGACCGTGGCATCATCCCACAGCTTCAAACCGCCATCGATGGCGTTGCTGTTGGCCCCAAGGACCACGTGAGCGGGCAAACCCTTCATCAGTTTCGCGTTGCCGCCGCCAAGCAAAACGGAATCGCAGACCATCGCGGCTTGAAGACGGCTAATAACGTCCAGGACCGATTTTCTCCAGGCTTTTTTGCCGCGGCGGTTGAGACCGGCGACGCCGACATATTCCTCATAAGTGCGGCCGTTTTTATAAGGCAGATGAGCCAGCTCGAGCGGGATCACGACCCCATCAAACACCATGGCAGAGCCCAGACCAGTACCTGTGCCGAGAAACAGCATGCGACCACCCTTATAGCCCCCAAGAGCTTGCATGGCCGCATCGTTGATGAAGCGGAGTGGCTTGCCGAAGCGGCTGGCGTAAGGAAAGTCGATCCATCCTGGAGCAAGGTTATGGGGCTCCGCGAGTGGATGGTCGTGAGCGACAGGGCCCGGGTAACCGATGGAGATGCGGTCATAATTCCAGCCTCCCGTGGCTGCGAGAACCTCTCTCGTCATTCGTTCCGCCGTCATGTTTGGTCCGGAGGAAATCTTGATGGGAACACGCATGTCTGTCGACGCGACTTTGATGTGGGTACCACCGATATCGATGACAAGGGTTTTCATTGTGGCTTGGATGTTATCAGCGTCATACACATTACGGCTGCTCCACTGAGACGATTGTCACGCGGATGAGTTTGTCGAGTTTGGGAAATTCGCGGTCGAGATAGGCGTTGCCACCTTCGAACATCTGGTCCTGATGGCCCGCGCGCATGCCTCCGCCGGAGTGTTCTCCATAGCCGCCGTAGAGTTTTTCTACTACGCCCATACCTTCGACAACTTTGCCGAATGGGGCGAAACCAGCTTCCCCGTCGTTACGTGCGCTGTTGTCTCCAAGGTTGATGTAGACCTGCGTGGATCGCGTGTTGGGCCCCGTGTTCGAAAAGGCCACGTAGCCGGAAGTGTTGTGTTGTTTGAGCGTGTCGTCGGAGATGGTGACCTTGCGTTGTTTCTGAGCGATTTTTGGGTTTCCGTTGATTCCGAACTGCACCCAACGGCCGGAAACGACGCGGAAGAAACGTGAGTCGTCGTAGTACTTCGACCGGACGAGTGAGTAGAAACGATCGGCGCCGCGGGGAGCCCAGTCACGATGAACTTCGATAACGAAATTACCGGCGGTGGTTTCGAACTTCGCGCGAAACACCTCGGGAGATTGGTTGTGGCCGAAGGAAAGAGCAAGCAGCAATGAGAGCAGATAGACCATGCACCCAGAGTATCGTGCGGTTTTCTTGGATATGCGGATTTTGACGTATGCCGTTGAATTTTTCGTGTTTCGCGAAAGGCTTTCAAACTCAAGACACTGATGAATCAGCTATTTATCTTTTTCAACAAAAACTTATTGACAATCGTACGCGCGGCAGATTAAGGTGATGTTGGGCACCTTTGCCCTTGGAGATTAATTCTCATGCGTAAAGTAATTGTGGCCACCCTCGCCCTGACCCCGATGCTTCTTCACGCTCAGGCAAATTCGCCTGCCCAACCTCAAAGCTCCAGTACCGCCAATACCCTGCAGTCTCGGCTCGATTCGCCCGCAGAAGTCTCTCCAGCGGATCGCGGCACAGCGAACGTTGCTCCGGTTCGCATTTCGACCGGCGTAACGGCTCCGAAGTTGATCTACACCGTGCAGATCGAGACGGATAGTGATTCTTCCCGCTCCGGCTTCTCCTATGACAGAAAGACTATTGTCGCAATGACGGTCGACGCGACTGGGAGGCCAGGTGAGTTGAAGATCGTTAAGCCAATCAATCCCGTCATGGATAAGAATGTTCTCGCAGCGGTAAGCCAGTACCGTTTTGCTCCTGGCACGCTGGATGGTCAGCCGGCAAAGGTTCCTGTGAATCTCGAGATCACTCTGCACAACTCGGCTCGGTAAGACGATCACTTTAGCGCCCTCCCCGAAGAGATTCGAATATGAGGCAGACTCTAAATGGAGTCTGCCTCTTTTCTTCTCGTGATCGCGAGCGTGTTTCCAAGTATGCGCGCGAGAGAGAGTGGGAGTCAGCTGGGACGAAAGATCAGAAACATTACAAACGTCATGACGATGATGCCGACAATGACATAGATCATCATGGGACCAGCAAAGCTGGGTCGTTTCTCCGACTGTTGGATAGGCTGATCCATCATTGATTTAGATGCAGATCGCAGCTCAGTCGGCTTTGTTCGCGAGAAATTGTCGCATGGCAGTGGTGATCTCCTGAAGGTGGGTTTCAAGCGCAAAGTGCCCGGTATCAAGGAACTGCACGATAGCATTGGGGATATCCCGACGAAAGGCTTCGGCCCCGGCGGGGATAAAGTAGGTATCGCGACTACCCCAGATTGCGAGTAGCGGCGGCTTGTGCTGGCGGAAGAATTCCTGGAACTTAGGATAGAGCTTAACGTTGTTGGCGTAGTCGAGGAAGAGGTCGAGTTGAATATCGACGTTGCCGGGACGCGAAAGAAGGGCGGCGTCGAGAGTGTAGCCTTCGGGAGCGATTTGATCGGGATTCGGGATGCCGACAGAATATTCGTGGCGCATTCCCTCCGGAGTTAGGGCTTTGCGTATCGCTTCTCGGTTTTCGAAAGATGGGTCCTGCCAGTAGCGCTGGATGGGAGCCCATGAGCTACCGAGACCGTCTTCGTAAGCGTTGCCGTTCTGGGAGATGATCGCCGTGACTCGTTCCGGACTCTCCATGGCAAGACGAAAGCCAGTGGGAGCGCCATAGTCGAAGACATAGAGAGAGTAGCGCGTCAGTTGGAGGGTATCAGTGAAGGCGCCGATAGTGTTGGCCAGCGCGTCGAAGGTGTACTTGTAGTTGCGTTCTGGCGGGACGACAGTAAAGCCGAAGCCGGGAAGATCGGGTGCGATGACGCGATAGCGATCGGCGAGGCGAGGAATTAGCTCGCGGTATTGAAACGACGATGACGGAAAGCCGTGAAGGAGAAGGACAACTGGCGCGTTGGCTGGACCGGCTTCGCGATAGAAGATGGTGACTCCATCGGCTTGCACGCGACGTATTGAGGTGACGGGTATCAGCGCTGTTTCGTTCATACGGCTTCTCCAGAATGCTGTGAGTTGAGGATAGGATGCAGGGATTCAATCGATGATCGGTAAATATTTGCGTCGTTCTGAACTCGATCTGGAGCGGCCTCAATTTGGGGAGCTTCTGTGAATTGGCGTTCCTTACAAAAGTCGCGCAAACAACAGGCGGACAATTAAGTCCGCCTGTTGTGATTCTGGGAGATCGTTTGGGAGCTTTTTATTTGGCTGGTCCGATTGATAGATCAGGTCCGCCCTTCTTCGCGGCAGCTTCCGTTGCGGCTCCTGGCGGCTTCTGCTTGACAGCGTAGAAACAACCGGTGCTGCCATTGGCCTGTGCATAGCCCATGATGCCGTCGAGTGCATTGAGTGTGACGTTGGCGGTGTAGACGAGATTTGCTGCGTTGGTGAAGGTCCATGCTACGAGACCTTCGAGCTGGAACCAGCGGCCTCCCCCGAACTCGTAGGACCAACTACCATCGTTCTTGAAGGTCCATGTGGTTGCTGCGTTTTCAACTGGTGCCCCGGAACAGCCCCATGCAACGTAGCCGTACCAGGTCCCGACGATACTTGATGCAGATGCCATGTCAAAACCTCCTGTTGGATTGCCAGGCGGCCCGTCCTGACTTTTTGAGATTCGCAAGTGTAGCTCTATCAGGGTTTGGGAGCAAGAAGACGGCTGAGCATTGAGACCCCCATGAACTATTTTTTCCGGGCATATTGAAGCTGCGTTTTGCCTGAGATTTGGAGGTTGCCACAGCGCAAAAAACTTGATTTCACGCTGGCGCTAAGCGCATTTCTGTGGTCGACGTGTGGTGGTTATGCGCATATTTTTCAGTGCTAACAATCTTCCTCTTCCAGGAGATTTATTTTTTGGATTTTCACATTTGGGATAGGTTCGAAGGCTTGACCTGACGTGGGAGATGCTCATTCAAGCCGACCTGTAACTCCATCCGTCATGGGAAGAATGGAGTCACAGGCAAGAAAGCGCGTCTCGAGTTGCAGTCAACACGATCGGCTGAAGAGTTCAGGTTGAGATTTAATTTGCAGACGTCGACATGCTGTTATCGGGGCCGATGGCGAGTTTCAATTCGCTCTCGGCGGGGATTTTTACATCGTGTTTTTTTGTCGAGACAAAGATACCGGAGTCGTGACTCGATATTTCACTATGAAAATCCACCCCGGGGACGACACCAGGCTGCTCAACCTGCAACATTTGCGCTGTCCAGTCGTTTGGTTCGACTTCGTTGATGTCGTTGCCCGTACCTTGATAGACGCCCGGACCTAAGATGTCGACGATGGTCGCTTTGATTGGTATCGTTTTGCCGCTCTTCAATTGAGCCTGATCAAAGCGAACGGCGAACTTGGACGTGCCTGCCTGCTGCATCTCGTTAAGAGTTATCTTCCCAGTCAGTACGGAACGCGATGGGAGAACCGTTCCGTCTGACAGGGTGACCTTGTTTCTAAGTTCTGCTGTAATTGTGGAGTCGACAGGATCCTTGCCTGCGTCCAAATTGCGCGAGAGGATCGCGATTGCGGGTGTCATCGTCGCCGCTTCCGTGGCACCTAAGGTATCCGCAGTTGCCAGCATGTGACGAGAGACAGAATCGCTCGCAACTTGCGAAAAGGCCGGCATGGAAAAAGTCGCGATGACGGTCAAGATTGCGAGTGTCTTGCAGTAGATTTTCATATTCGAATTACTCCTTCAACAGACTGTTTGTCCCACTTCTAAAGATGACAGCGTGTGAGGCGATGATTCAGGTGGAAACGGTTGAAGTCCGCGATGGAGCGATTAATTACATTGCGGTGACAGGATCATGATGTTTTCAAACAGCGCGGAAAACGATGCGCGAGGCGAAGTTAACCTTTCACAGACGTAAATGGTTTTTGAGCAATGTAGTAGAAGTTGTCACCTTCGTCTTTGTCGCCGCCGATTACCGTGAAGCCGTTGGTGTTGAGGAGTTTTTCGTAGGTTTCCGCGCCAAGTGAGATGGATTGGAGATTGGTTAGTGAGTCTTTCCACTCGATGGCTCGTTGAGGCGCAGTGAAGAGGAGCTGTCCGCCGGGTGCGAGGGCGTTGGCGGATTTGACGATGAGGAGCTTCTGAGATTCAGGCGGCATGAGGAAGATGAGACCCCAGGCGAGGATCGCATCGAAGGCGCGGTTGAAGAAGTTGGATTCTTCGACTGCTGCACATTCGGTTGGGATAAGCGGAAAATGCTCGCGGAAGGCATGGATTAGTTTCGGGGATGCATCGATGGCGTAGAGGTCGAAGCCTCGGTCGACGAGAGTTTGCGAGATGACTCCGTGGCCGCAACCTAGCTCAAGGATCGTGGCGTTCGGTTTGAGGGAACGACTCCACTCCGAGACCGTCGCGGGGCCGATGCGGGTGTTGCGAGCTCGAATGAATTGTTCGGCGATAGTTTCGTAGCCGTTCGATTTATCAGAAGTGATCATTTAGCAATTTCTAAGTCTATTCTTCGTGATTCGTCTTGGGACAGTTGGTTTTGGGGGCTTAGCGAAGATTGACGGCGTCGTTGTTGCCCTTGAGTATAGAAATGTTTGAATAGAGAGATCTGATGATTCGTCCGGCTGCAATCGTTATTTTTGTCGTTTCGATGTGTGGATGGGGACAAAGTGTCGCTCCTCGTCCTGCGTCTCCTCGCCCGAAGTTCGACGCCTTTGAGGTGGCCACGATTAAGCCGGTGAATCCCGATGCCAAAGCCGGACGATACATCGTGATGCAGGGCACGAATCGTTTTGTGGAGAAGGCTTACACGCTGAAGCTATTGATTGCTGCGGCTTACGACCTCAATCCACATGAGATCTCAGGCGGGCCGGGGTGGATTGTTTCGGACCATTACGACATTGTTGCTATGACTCCAGGGGAAGTTCGGCCGACACATGATGAGCAGATGTCGATGCTGCGAAATCTGCTAACCGACCGGTTCAAGCTGACGTTTCATCGGGAGCAGAAGGTGTTTTCGATCTATGAGCTGGAGGTTGCGAAGAGTGGACCGAAGTTGAAGACGAGCGCTTCGCCGCCGGATGATCCTCCGGCACTGATCAGTACGGTCTATCCGCAGAAGATTGTGATGCCGGCACGAAATGTGACGATGAGCGATCTAACGCGGTTGATGCAACGCGCGATTCTCGATCGTCCCGTGGTAGATAAAACTGGTCTTCCGGGACGATACGATTTCGATCTGGAGTGGGCTCCGGATGAGACTCAGTTTGGTGGGGAGGTTCCGGTTGCATCTGCGGATGCACCGAGTCCGCCACTGTTTAGGGCGATGCAGGAACAGCTTGGGTTGCGACTGGTTGCGACGAGGGGACCGGTGGATGCGCTTGTGGTGGATAGGGCGGACCGGCCCTCGGCGAATTGACGGGCGTCGTGAATGATTTTGGGAACGATAGGAGCTGCCGCCAGTATGATTAGAGGACCCTCTTTTTGAAAGGAAGCTCCTTTGATCCGATCTCGCGTGCTTGCCGTCGTTTTTGTCGGCTGTGCTTCTCTCTCCGGCGCTGCGCAAACGCCACGTACTAAGCCTGTTACCGATGCGGAGGTCGCAGCCGTTACGCGAGATGCCATTCTGATTGACACGCATGACGACGTGACTTCGAAGACTGTGGACGGATATAACATCGCCACTCCAAACAAGGGTGGGCAGACGGACCTGGCGCGGATGAAGGGTTTTCTGGGAGCTGAGTTTTTTGCCGTTTATGTTGGAGCGGAGTATGTAGATGGGAATCACTCCGCGAATCGCGCGCTGCAGATGATTGATACGACGCGCACGGATATTATTGCGGCGCATTCAAATGATTTTGTGTTTGCGACGACAGCCGATGAGATCGTGGCGGTCCATAACCAACATAAGATTGCAGCGCTGATGGGGATTGAGGGTGGCCATGCGATTGAGGATTCGTTGCGGCTGCTGCGTGACTACTATGCGCTCGGCGTGCGCTATATGACGCTGACTCACTTCAACACGAACAATTGGGCGGATTCGCAGGGGGACTTTGACGATCCTAAAGTCAAGCACCATGATGGGCTGACTCCGTTTGGAAAAGACGTTGTGCGCGAGATGAATCGACTGGGCATGATGGTTGACATTTCGCATACGGCGGATAAGACTTTTTACGATGCACTTGAGGTTTCTACAGCGCCGATTATTGCGTCGCACTCGAGCTGCCGCGCGGTTTCGAATCATACGCGGAATCTGACAGACGATATGATTCGCGCGCTTGCAGCGAAGGGTGGAACGATGCAAATCAACTTCGACTGCGCGTATCTTTCGCAGCGCTACCTGGATGCTTCAAAGCCGATCATGGCGGAGTTGCGGCCGCGTCTGCAGGAGGCGAGGAAGATTGAGGATCCCGTGGCGCGGGCTGCTGCGATCGACAAGATTGAGGAAGAATCGACGGCGAGGCTGCCGCCGGCTACGCTGGCGGATGTTGTGGAGCAGATCGACCATGCGGTAAAGGTTGGCGGGATCGACCATGTGGGGATTGGGACGGACTTTGACGGGGTTGGGTGCGTACCGAAGGAGCTTAGTTCTTATGCGGAGTTTCCTGCTCTGACTCGGGCGCTGTTGGAGAAGGGATATTCGGCCAGCGATATCAAGAAGATTTATGGAGGGAACCTTCTTCGCGTGATGCGTGCGGTGGAGCAGCGAGCCCGGGAGTTGAAGTCGATCCCGCCGATTGAAACGAAGATTCCCAAATAGTCTTGATGAATATCTTGATTCTGCTGGGTAAATGGCCTAAAACGGTTATTTTCAACAAGGCCCAACATGGCTAGAGTGGCAATACAGTAGTAAAGATCTGCACAAATTTCACTGTCCGTCAGGTGACTTGAATTTCTTCCTTGGGTCGTTCTAAGCAGGTCGCGTTTCTGATACTGGCACATCACGAGCCAGTATTACTGCATCGGCTTTTGTCGAGACTCTCGACGGAGTGGTCGCATTGCTTTGTGCATGTCGACAGGAAGGTCGATGTACGCCAGTTTCAAGGCGATGACTCGGAGAACGTGACATTTCTGCCGATGAGACAACGCGTCAATGTGCATTGGTGCGGATATAGCACCTCGGTTGCGATTTTGAACCTTCTGCGTCATGCGATGGCGTCGAATCCGCGTTTCTCGCGATTTGTTCTGTTATCGGGTGTGGACTATCCGGTTCTGCCAATGAAACGGATCCGGGAGGTGATCTCGGAGGATCGGGAGTATATCCAGATTGATCGTGAGACTGACCCTGATGGTACGAGCCAGTATGATCTGTGCCTGAACAGGCGGTTTCTGGGTGATAACCGGCTGCTGAATCCGCGGACGGCGCGGGCAAAGGTGGATCAGGTTGTTCGCAGGCTGGAGAATCGGTGGGTGAGACTGTATCCGAAGGGGCTGCGGGTGTTCTATGGGCCGACCTGGTGGTCAGTGACGCGGGACGGAGCCGCTGAGGTGTTGCGGTATGTTGCGGAGAATCGGGCGGTGGCCCGGTGGTTTGCCGGGGCACGCGTGCCGGATGAGAGCCTGTTTCACACGATCCTGAAGGCGTCATCGCGCTCGGAAGAGATCGCGTTTGATGGGACGCGGGTGGGTGAGCCTCCGTTTGGCATGCATCGCCATGCGCTGCATTACATTGACTGGACGAATCGAAACCCGAACCTGCCGCGGACCTTGGAGCTGAGCGATCTGGAAGCGATCACCGCTAGCGGCGCACTGTTCGCGCGGAAGATGAGCTCTTCGCGATCGGCTGAGCTGCTCGACTCTCTGGATGAAGCGTGCGGCGCGGAGCCTTGGAGTTTGAGCGGAAAGCGGCATTTGGTCTTCTCATGCTGATGAGTGGATCACCACAAATACGGGAGATGAAAAGCGGCTTGCACAAACGCGAATGCTCCTTCATGCGATGAAACCGCATGAAGGAGCACCCGATCAAGTCGGCTGTTGAGACCATCAAGGTCTTCTTACACAGCGCTTCTTCGCCAAGTAGGTATTCCAACTTACCCAGCTTCGCCGCGTGCTGAGCGGTGCCATGAATGAACACAACACAAAAGGGCGGACTCCTTCGAGTCCGCCCTTTGATGTTTAGAGTTGATTACGTAGACGGCATGGCTGAAGCTGTGCCGTTTACACGACCGTTACTCGGCAGCTAGTTCTTCCTGTTCGCCTTCCATCCGCATGGCTTCGAGTTCGCGCTCTTCGGCGTCGTGGGCCTCCTGGACCTCGGCCTGGACCTGCGCTGCCGCTTCTTCGAGCTCTGGAGAGAGCTGAACGTTGCGGTAGTACTCCATTCCGGTGCCTGCGGGAATGAGGCGGCCTACGATGACGTTCTCCTTGAGGCCACGGAGCGTGTCGACGGAGCCGTTGATGCTGGCTTCGGTGAGGACGCGGGTGGTCTCCTGGAAGCTGGCGGCCGAGATGAAGCTGTCGGTCGAGAGCGATGCCTTGGTGATGCCGAGGAGCAGGCTTCGGCCGATGGCAGGCTTACCGCCGTTCATCAACACACGCTGGTTTTCGGCGTTGAAGCGGAAGCGGTCGGTCTGCTGATCGATAAGGAAGGTGGTATCGCCCACTTCTTCGATCTTGACCCAGCGAAGCATCTGACGAACGATGGTTTCGATGTGCTTGTCGGAGATCGCGACGCCCTGCAGACGGTAGACTTCCTGGATTTCGTTGACGAGATACTGCTGGAGCGCGCGCTCGCCAAGGACTTCAAGGATGTCGTGCGGGTTGCGGGGGCCATCGATGAGCGCGTCACCGGCACGGAGGCGTTCGCCTTCCTGCACGTTGACGTACGTACCGCGGGGAACGCTGTACTCCTCTTCCTGACCATTGTCGGCAGTGATGTAGACCTTGCGCTGACCCTTGGTGACTTCGCCGAAGCGAACGACGCCATCGATACGGGAGATGATTGCCGGATCGCGGGGCTTGCGTGCCTCGAAGAGTTCGACGACACGCGGGAGACCACCGGTGATGTCCTTGGTGCGCGTGGTTTCGCGCGGGATCTTAGCAAGGATGTCGCCGGGGAATACCTCGTCTCCATCGGCCACCATGAGGTGAGCGCGTGAAGGCATGAGGTACCGCTTGTTGCCGGTGGACGACTTGATGAGGATGGCAGGCTGACGCTTCTCATCAGGCGAGTCCGCGACGACCAGACGCGAGAGGCCAGTGACCTCGTCGACTTCTTCGTTGAGGGTGACGCCTTCCTGAAGGTCCTTGAACTGGACCGTTCCGGAGATCTCGGTGAGGAGGGAGAAGGTGTAAGGATCCCACTCGCCGAGGCGGTCGCCCTGCGAGACGTGCTTGCCGTCTTCGACCTTGAGCTTGGCGCCGTAGACGATCGCGTAACGCTCCTTCTCGCGGCCCTTGTCATCGACGATAGCGATGGAACCGTTGCGGTTCATCGCGACCAGATCGCCCGATTTGGCGCGGACGGTGACGAGGTTGATGAAGCGCACGGTACCGTTGTTCTTGGCCTCGATGTGCGAGGCGTCGGAGACCCGGCTGGCGGTTCCGCCGATGTGGAAGGTACGCATGGTGAGCTGCGTCCCAGGTTCGCCGATGGACTGTGCCGCGATGACGCCCACGGCTTCACCCATCTCAACCATCTTGCCGGAGCCGAGGTTACGGCCATAGCAGAGGATGCAGACACCGCGCTTGGACTCACAGGTGAGCACCGAACGGATCTTGACGCGCTCGATACCTGCGGCCTGAACGGCGTTGGCAAGGTCTTCGTCGATCTCCTGATTGATGTCCACGATTGTCTTGCCCTCGAAGTCCTTGAGCTTCTCGAGCGAGACGCGGCCGATGATGCGGTCGCGCAGCGGCTCGATGGTCTCGCCGGCTTCGATGATTGGAGTGACGTAGATGCCTTCGACGGTGCCGCAGTCGTGCTGGCTGATGATGACATCCTGCGCGACGTCGACGAGGCGACGGGTGAGGTAGCCCGAGTCGGCGGTCTTGAGTGCGGTATCGGCGAGGCCCTTACGTGCGCCGTGCGTCGAGATGAAGTACTGCAACACGGTGAGACCTTCGCGGAAGTTCGCCGTGATGGGGGTCTCAATGATTTCGCCCGAGGGCTTGGCCATGAGACCACGCATACCGGAAAGCTGGCGGATCTGTTGTTTGGAACCACGGGCTCCGGAGTCGGCCATGATGTAGATCGGGTTCATGGCTCCTTCCTTGTCGGCACGCTTCATGTTGTTGAACATCTCATCGGCGACGCGCTCGGTGACGCCGGACCACATCTGGATGACCTTGTTAGAGCGCTCACCGTTGGTGATGGCTCCATCGAGGTACTGTTGCTGCATGCTGAGGACGGTTTTCTCAGCGTCACCGACCAGGTTGTACTTGGAGTCGGGGATGACCATGTCATCGAGTCCGACCGAGAGGCCGGAACGAGTGGCATAGATGAAGCCGAGATCCTTGACGCGATCGAGAGCCTTGACGGTCGTCTCAAGGCCGAGGTTCAGGTAGCAGTAGTTAATGAGCTGGCCGATTCCCTTCTTCTTGAGCAGGCCGTTGACGTAAGGCATGCCCTCGGGGAGCGCATCGTTGAGGATGGCGCGGCCGACGGTCGTGTTGATGTACTGATTGTTGAATTCGACCGGCTCGGTGTGGGTGAGGTCCTGATCGTCGTATGCCGTGGTCATATCGAGGACAGGACCGGTGTGGCGCAGACGGATCGGGGTGAGGGTCTCGACTTGCTTGGCTTCGAGAGCCATGAGGACTTCTTCGATGTTGGCGAAGACGCGTCCCTCGCCCTTGGCGTTGACCTTGGACTTGGTGAGGTAGTAGAGGCCGAGCACCATGTCCTGTGTGGGCACAGTGATGGGCTGACCGCTGGCAGGCGAAAGGATGTTGTGCGAAGCGAGCATGAGAACGCTGGCTTCGATCTGAGCCTCAGGCGAGAGCGGAATGTGCACGGCCATCTGGTCGCCGTCGAAGTCCGCATTGAAGGCAGTGCAGACGAGCGGGTGGATCTTGATGGCTTTGCCTTCGACAAGGACGGGCTCAAAGGCCTGGATGCCGAGGCGGTGCAGGGTCGGAGCGCGATTGAGCAGGACCGGGTGATCTTTGATGACCTCTTCGAGGATGTCCCAGACGATTGGTTCCTGCATTTCCACCATTTCTTTGGCTTGCTTGATGGTGGTGCAGTGGCCCGTCTGCTCGAGGCGGTGATAGATGAATGGCTTGAAGAGCTCGAGCGCCATCTTTTTGGGAAGGCCGCACTGGTGCAGCTTCAGCTCCGGGCCGACGACGATGACCGAACGGCCAGAGTAGTCGACGCGCTTACCGAGGAGGTTCTGACGGAAGCGGCCCTGCTTGCCCTTGAGGGTGTCGGAGAGCGACTTCAGCGGACGGTTGTTCGCGCCACGAAGGACGCGGCCACGGCGGCCGTTGTCGAAGAGTGCGTCGACGGCCTCCTGGAGCATGCGCTTCTCGTTGCGGACGATGACCTCGGGCGCGTGGAGGTCCATCAGCTTCTTCAACCGGTTGTTACGGTTGATAACGCGGCGATAGAGGTCGTTCAGGTCGGAGGTAGCGAAGCGACCGCCATCCAACGGCACGAGGGGGCGAAGCTCGGGCGGGATCACGGGAATCACGTCGAGGATCATCCACTGCGGCAGGTTGTCGGACTTACGGAAGGCCTCGACGATCTTGAGTCGCTTGGAGTACTTAAGCTTCTTTTGCAGCGAGGTCTCATTCTTCATGCGGTCGCGCAGCTCGATGGCTAGCTCGGTGACGTCGACGCGCTTGAGGAGTTCCTTAATGGCTTCGGCGCCCATCATGGCCTTGAAGCCGGTGGGGCGGAACTGCTGATCGAGTTCGCGAAACTTGGTTTCGTCCTTGATGACTTCACGCTCTTTGACGGGCGCGTCGCCTGGATCGACAACGACGTAGGACTCGAAGTAGAGGACGGCTTCGAGCTCACGCAGCGAGATGTCGAGCAAGTGACCGATACGCGAGGGCAGGCCCTTAAAGAACCAGACGTGCGAGCAGGGGCTGGCGAGCTCGATGTGACCAAGGCGCTCGCGGCGGACCTTGCTGAGGGTAACTTCGACGCCGCACTTGTCGCAGATGACGCCCCGGTGTTTCATGCGCTTGTACTTTCCGCAGAGACACTCCCAGTCGGTGATAGGTCCGAAGATGCGGGCACAGAAGAGGCCGTCGCGCTCGGGCTTGAAGGTACGGTAGTTGATTGTTTCGGGCTTCGTGACTTCGCCATGCGACCAGCTGCGAATCTTCTCGGGGCTGGCGAGCTGAATCTTGATGGCGTCGAAGTCGGCGATGGGTCCGGTCAGTTCGAAGGGGCTGGAGCGGAACATATTTTGCGTCTCCCTTGTGTCCTGCTGTAGCAGGTGCAGCGATTTTGCTGCGGTTACTAAATCTGTGCGATGGCTTAAGGTGCATCGCGTTACCGGTGGTTCTGTTGCAGTTGCTTTTTCGATTGTGGTTGCCACTTGAGGTGGCGGCCTGAGGAGTGTACGCAGTGACCTCCTCAGGCTTTAGTGCGTTAGTCGGCTGCCGCGATGGCGGGCAGAGGCTGCTTCTTCTGGTCGGCTTGTTTGATCAGCTCGACGTCGAGGCAGAGCGACTGCAGCTCGCGGATAAGAACGTTGAACGACTCAGGTACACCGGGCTCAATCGCTGCTTCACCTTTGACGATGGCTTCGTAGATCTTGGTACGGCCGAAGACGTCGTCGGACTTGGCGGTGAGCAGCTCCTGCAGGATGTACGCGGCGCCGTAGGCTTCGAGTGCCCAGACTTCCATTTCGCCGAAGCGCTGTCCGCCGAACTGTGCCTTACCACCAAGCGGCTGCTGAGTGATGAGAGAGTACGGTCCGATGGAGCGAGCGTGGATCTTGTCGTCGACGAGGTGCGAAAGCTTGAGCATATAGATGTAGCCAACGGTGGCGGGCTGTTCGAACGAGTCCCCGTTCATACCATCGAAGAGTTGCGTCTTACCCGAGCTGGGGAGACCAGCGGCCTTGAGAAGCGCCTTGATCTCCGTCTCGCGTGCGCCGTCGAACACCGCCGTACCAAACCAGATGCCGCGCTTCATGCCCGCGGCAATGCGCAGAGTCTGCTCATCGTCGAGGTCAAGAAGCTGGGTGAGAGCGGCAGTACCGGCAAAGCGCGCTTTGAAGAGCTCGCGGACTTCGCTGGCCTTCTCCATGTTCGCAGCGGCTTCGGCAACCTGCTTGCCGAGCTCGTGTGCGGCCCAGCCGAGGTGCGTCTCAAGAATCTGACCGACATTCATTCGGGAAGGCACGCCAAGCGGATTGAGAACGATCTCGACCGGAGTTCCATCGGGAAGATACGGCATATCTTCTTCGGGGAGAATCCGAGCGATGACGCCTTTGTTACCGTGACGTCCGGCCATCTTGTCGCCAACGGAGAGCTTACGCTTCATCGCAACGTAGACCTTCACCATCTTGATGACGCCGGGAGCAAGTTCGTCCCCCTTAGACATCTTGGTGATCTTCTCGTTGGTGATCTTGCGGAGAACGTCGATCTGACGCGAGGTCATCTCTTCGATCTCATCGATCTGCTCGTTGACGCGGGGATCTTTGTCGGCGTAACGGATACGCTTGAGGTTACGAGTGCTGATGAGCTCGATGGTGTCGCGGTCGAGCACATCGCCCTTGTTGAGAAGCTTCTTGTTGGTACGCTCATCGTGCAGGTCGGCGAGAACTTCCTTCGCGCCGAGAATTGCTTCGAGACGCTTCAGACGCTCGTCAGTGAGAATGCGGATTTCATCAGCGAGGTTGCGCTCCAGCTTCTCGATCATCTCCTGCTCGATCTGCTTGGCTCGCTCGTCCTTCTCCTGCCCCTTGCGGGAGAAGATGCGGACGTCGACGACTGTGCCTTCGATGCCGGGAGGGCATGTCAGGGAGGCGTCGCGAACGTCGCCCGCTTTTTCGCCGAAGATGGCGCGAAGAAGCTTCTCTTCTGGGGTCAACTGGGTTTCGCCCTTCGGCGTTACCTTGCCGACGAGGATGTCGTTGTGGCCGATCTTCGCGCCGATGCGGATGATGCCCGACTCATCGAGATCGCGCAGAGCGTGCTCGCTGACGTTGGGGATATCGCGCGTAATCTCTTCCGGCCCAAGCTTCGTGTCGCGGGCCTCGATCTCGAACTCCTCGATGTGAATCGAGGTGTAGTAGTCCTCGCGGACCAGCTTCTCCGAAATGAGGATCGCGTCCTCGAAGTTGTAACCGCGCCAGGGCATGAAGGCGACGAGAACGTTACGGCCGAGACCGAGTTCGCCCTGCTCCGTGCATGGGCCGTCAGCGATGACCTGCCCCTTGAGAACGCGGTCTCCCTTGCGAACGATCGGCTTCTGGTTGATGCAGGTGTTCTGGTTCGAACGCTTGAACTTCGTGAGTTGGTAGATGTCGGAGCCAACCTCACGCGAGAGCTGCGTGGGGTGATGCTCGCCTTCGACGCGCACGATGATGCGCTCGGAGTCGACGGAGTCAACGATACCGTTGCGTTTGGCCAGGATAACCGCGCCTGAATCGCGAGCAGTCACGCCTTCCATGCCGGTTCCGACGAAGGGAGCTTCGGAGACCAGTAGAGGAACGGACTGGCGCTGCATGTTTGCACCCATGAGTGCGCGGTTCGCGTCGTCGTGCTCGAGGAACGGCACAAGCGAGGCGGCGACCGAAACGAGCTGCTTCGGACTGACGTCGACATAGTCAACTTCTGACTTGTTGACGAGAACGAAGTTGCCCTGACGGCGTGCATCGACGACGTCCTGAACGATGTTCAGCTTGGCGTCGAGCTCGATGTTGGCCTGCGCGATGGTGTGGCGGTCTTCTTCCCATGCGGAGAGGTAGAAGCTGAAGGGAGCAAGATCCATGGTGCGCTTCTTGTCCTTCTTCAACTGCTCATTGAGCTTGCGAGCTTCGCTGATTTCAAGTGAGTCGCCTTGGCGCAGACCGGACTCGCCAGCGTTGACCACAGAAACGTAGTCGAGTGCGCGGCCTTCCTTGACCTTGCGATAGGGGGATTCAATGAAGCCGTACTCGTTAATGCGGGCGAAGCAAGAGAGCGAGCTGATGAGGCCGATGTTCGGGCCTTCCGGCGTCTCAATCGGGCAGATGCGGCCGTAGTGTGTCGGATGCACGTCGCGGACTTCGAAGCCAGCGCGTTCACGCGAGAGACCACCAGGCCCAAGGGCCGACAGGCGACGCTTGTGGGTGATTTCGCTGAGCGGGTTGGTCTGGTCCATGAACTGCGAGAGTTGCGAGGAGCCGAAGAACTCACGAATCGCGGCCATGACTGGCTTCGCGTTGATGAGGTCGTGCGGCATGGCGGTCGACATTTCCTGATAGACCGACATCTTTTCCTTGATGGCGCGCTCCATACGGACGAGGCCGATGCGGAACTGATTCTCCATCAGTTCGCCGACGGCGCGAACGCGGCGATTGCCAAGATGGTCGATGTCGTCGACGGTGCCGATGTTCTTGCGCAACTTGAGGAGATAACGGATAGTGCCGTAGAAGTCCTCAGGTGTGAGCGTGCGCTTGTCGAGACCAGTGGCGCCCTGATTCTCGTAGAGCTTGATATTGAACTTGAGGCGGCCGACGCGCGAGAAGTCGTACTTGCGCGGATCGAAGAACATGCCTTCGAAGAGCGCGGTGGCGGTGTCGAGAGTCGGTGGGTCGCCCGGACGCAGCTTGCGGTAGATCTCAATGAGAGCTTCCTCAGGCTTGCGAACGGAGTCGCGGCGAAGCGTGTTGGTGATGATATTGCCCACGTCGTCGCGCTCGGGGAAGAAGACCTCGAAGCTGGTGACGCCGGACTGCTGGATCTTGTGAATCTTGTCGGCAGTGAGTTCCTGGTTGGCTTCGTAGAGAAGCTCACCAGTAGTGAGATCGACGACATCAGCAGCGGTCATTGCGCCGTCAAACTCGCTGGTCTCAACCTCAACTGCTTCAATCTTGTGGCTGCGAAGACCCTTGAGCGAGTGAGCGGAGATCTTGCGAGTTGCAGGCGCAATCTCTTCACCCTTGACGGTGATCGCCGTGGCGGGACGCGTTCCCTGTAGGTTGGTGAGCTGACCTTCAGGAACAACCTTCCAGCTAAGCTTTCCTTCCTTAACGTTGATGGTATCGACGGTGTAGAAGGTCTTGAGGATTTCTTCGTCGGTGCGGAGACCGAGAGCACGCAGGAAGATGGTGCCGAGGAACTTGCGCTTGCGGTCGATACGAACGTAGAGAGTGTTTTTCTGGTCGTACTCAAACTCGACCCAACTGCCGCGGTACGGAATGATCTTGCCGAGGAAGTAGGTGCGGTTGTTCGCCGTCTCAAAAAAGACGCCAGGCGAACGATGGAGTTGCGAGACGATAACGCGCTCCGTTCCGTTGACGATGAAGGTGCCGTTCTGGCTCATTAGAGGAATGTCTCCGAAGAAGACTTCCTGTTCCTTCATGTCGCGGAGACTCTTGACGCCGGTCTCGGGATCCTTGTCGTAGATCTTGAGGCGAATGGTGACCTTTAGCGGCGCGGAGTAGGTCATGCCGCGCTCTTCGCACTCTGCCTGGTCATACTTGAGCTGCAGGCCGACAGGGTCGCCGCACTTGGTGCAGAAGTCAGGGGTGTTCTTGTTGTAGGTTCCGCAGAAGTTACATAGGACGTCACCGGGATGGAACGGATCGGTAATGACCATGTGGCCGCAGTTGACGCAGGCCGTGCGGAGGTGATTCAGCCCCTTGAGGTAACCGCACTTGCACTCCCAGTTGCCGATGGAGTAGTCGACGAACTCGAGTTCGCTGACGTTGCGGAAGTCGGTGATGGGGAAGACGGAAGTAAAGACGGACTGCAAGCCATTGTCTTCGCGCTCCTGGGGGAGCTTGTCCATCTGAAGGAAGCGCTCATAGCTGCGACGCTGGACCTCGATAAGGTTGGGAATCTGAATGGATGTAGGAATCTTCGAAAAATCAAGACGTGTACGGATCGCGCGCATTTCGCTGTTGTTGGACTCGCCAGACATGCTCTCTCCTGAAAAACTGACCTTCGAGGCCTCTTGAGCGTGATTGCCAGCATCTGATTGGCTGGCTGATGCTCATGAGGGGAGGGTTTTGGTCATACCCTCCGGGTGATTCTGATTGCGCAGTTGCTACGTTCTTCGGTCCCGCTGTTCTCGATAACGACAGGTTCCGTGCGCAGAATGTCTCGCCGTATCGTGTTTCCCGGCACTTACGAAATCTCGAAACTTTTACTGACTGCAAGCGCCGAAGCTGCTATAAATGACGCGTGCAGAGGGGCTGCTATGCCTGTAAACACGGCAAAGCGCTCGATGGGACAGTGCGTCCCATGAGCGCAAAGATCGACTTGTGCACTATTTCTGAATTGATGATAGTAATGCCTGCCGCCATTTGAGGTTCGCCTTACCCCAAAGTTGCTGCTCGCTGATGCCAATTGCACTATTCGCGTCCGCCGCTAGAAACGAATAGTGGCCGGTTCCCTAGCCTGTTCCTGACAGGATGATCCGGGTACTACAGAAGTTTACTGAAAAGTAATGGCCCGCCAAGGGACACGCCGAGGCGGAACGAATTTTTCTCTAACAACAAGAATATCGCGTTCCGCCCCAGGTTGCAAGTGGCAGATAACTACTTGATTTCGACGGTGGCGACGCCTTCGAACTTCTTGGCAATCGCAGCCGCATCTTCCTTCGAAACGTTCTCCTTCAAGGGCTTGGGAGCTCCGTCAACCAGGTCCTTGGCTTCCTTGAGGCCAAGGGCAGTGACTTCGCGTACAGCCTTGATGGTGTTGATCTTATTCGCGCCGGCATCCTTGAGGATAACGGTGAATTCGGTCTTTTCTTCAGCCGGAGCTGCTGCCGCCGCGCCGCCGCCTGCTGCCGGGGCTGCTGCAACTGCCGCTGCCGCCGAGACGCCGAGACGGGCTTCAAGCTTCTTGACCAGCTCCGAGGCCTCAAGGAGGCTCAGGCTAACGATTGAATCTTCCAACTGCTGGATGTCTGCCATGTTATTTCTCCAATAAAACTGAACTTTGATACTGCTGTTGCTGATTACTTCCCCGCGGCCGAACTGCGCCTCGGTTGCCTATCCCTCCCAGGGTTTCCGTTGCGCCCAGACCAGCGCACCCGTGGAGATCAGGCGAAACTTAGTTACCCTCGACCGGGTCGGTGGCTGCCGCCTCGCCCGACTGGGAAGCCGTTGCGTTTTCCGGCTGTGCGGCTCCTGAAGGCTGCTCGCCAGCTTTGGATTCCTCAACGTGCGCGGCTTCGACTGCTGCCGCAGGAGCGTCCGCCACCGGCTCGGCCGCTGCTGGAGCCGACGCGGAGCCGGCAAACTTGCCCTTCTCGACACCCTGGCCGAGGACGACAGCTAGGTCGCGGCCGGTGGCGTTGATGACCGTAGCCAGACGCTGTGCCGGGGAGTTGATGAGGAATAGAAGCTTCGAGAAGAGTTCTTCCTTGCCCGGCATCTTGGCCAGCTGGTCAATCTCAGAGATGTTGATGACCTTGCCATCAACGATTCCGAGCTTGAAGGTGAACTCCGCGTTGTCCTTGACCCACTCGGAGAGGGCTTTCGCCAAAGCAACGGGATCGCCGGAAGTATAGGCGACGGCGGAGACGCCCTTGAGGCCCTGAAGTGCGTCCTTGACCTTAGTGCCCTCGCTGGCGCGGGCGGCGAGCTTGTTCTTGACGACGTGATAGCTTCCGCCAGCTTTGCGAATGGTCTTGCGCAGCTCGAAGTCCTTCGAGGCGGTGAGGCCCTTGAAGGTGCCGATGATCGCGGAGGTAGAGTGCTCGAGCTCGGCTGCGAGCTTGGCTACCTTCTCTGACTTGGATGCTCTGGACAGTGCCATAAAAACCTTGCCTTTAGCTGCTAGCTACCATCGCTAGCTGAAAATTTGCGCCGCTTGCGCGGACTGAAATTCTGAAATCGCCGACAAACGAGCCAGCGGAATCGTTACGCCTTGCTGGCTGCCTCGACTGCGGCGAAGTCCAGCTGAATGCCGGGACCCATCGTAGAGCTGAGCGTGACACCCTTGATGTACTTGCCCTTGGCTGCCGACGGCTTGGCCTTGATGACGCTGGTCATGATTGTCGTCGCATTGTCGACCAGCTTCTGCGGGTCGAACGAGAGCTTGCCAACGGGAACATGCACGAGCGCGGTCTTGTCGGTACGAAACTCAACTTTACCGGCTTTGATCTCCTTCACGGCTGCGACAACGTCAGTGGTAACGGTGCCGGTCTTCGGGTTGGGCATGAGGCCCTTGGGCCCGAGAACCTTACCGAGACGACCGACCGACTTCATCATGTCGGGCGTGGCGATTAAAGCATCGAAGGCCGTCCAGTTTTCCTTCTGGATCTTTTCGACGAGCTCTTCGCCGCCAAAGAACTCGGCTCCGGCTGCCTGCGCATCCTTAACTTTGTCGCCCGAGGCGATAACGGCGACGATCTTGGTCTTGCCGAGGCCGTGCGGAAGAACGACGGTGCCGCGAACCATCTGGTCGGCGTGCTTGGGATCGACACCGAGACGCATCGTCAGATCGACGGTCTCGTCAAACTTTGCATACTTTGCTTTTTGAAGGAGCGGAACTGCATCCGCCAGAATGTAAGGACGGGGCTCAACGAGCGCGCGCGCCTTCGCCAAATTCTTTGAAATCTTCCGGGCCATCTTTCCTCATCTCCCACCCCACTCGGATTGCTTCCCGGGGCGTGGTTATCGACTACGCTCAACGGCTGGTTGAGACGCTCTTACAAGTATGCCGGAATTAGCATTTTTATGCAACCATTTCAGCCCCAATCTTAGCCATCACGAAGTCGGATCCAGTCATTGCATATTTCTCAAAACCGCGGCGGCTGATGGGTTCAATTCGCCGAAGTGCGTTGTGAAGTAATCGAGGTGGTTTTTCTTGTCTACTTCAGCGTCCTCCGCAATCTGCGGTTCGTCCATACAATATTGCATACAATAATGTAGTCTGAGTGCAAACTTAGAATCCCGTGAGGACAACTGTGAAGAACGACAGCCATTTTGGGAAAGCAACCGTTTTATGGATGATTTTCGGGATGTTTTTGCTGGGTTGTCCGGCATATGCGCAACGGTTTCAGGAGCCGGGCAAATCTATCGGAACGATCTCGACTCGCGGGAATTTGATTGTGATGACGCTCGATGAGAATGTGCTAGGAAAGGCAAGCCTGTTCGATCTGTCGCATCATACGCTGCGCTTCTCGCCTGACGGATCGAGGTATCGTGTCGAAAATCTTCCACTGCAATGGGATTCGGAGTTCGGTTCGGCGATGACCGGAAGTCAGGCGACTCTGAAGAATCTTGCGTTTCCTTTTTCCGGCAAGAGCTGGAACTCGTTTTCTGTGGGGATGACCGGATCGATGACGTTTGGCGAGCCGGCAAGTGAAGGCGGACGTGGTAGCCAGCGTGGTGCCGCAGGTCCGGGTAATCGAGGAGGAGGAATCTCAGTTGAGCGGTTTGCTGAGCTTGCCGAGGCCGGTCCGCAATTGATCAATACGGTTGCCGCAATCAGCGTTTTTTTTAAGCCGAGGCTGTCGGGCACACGCTATTTGAAAGAGCTCGATGATCGTGCGGTGATTACATGGAGTCTGACTGAACCTGTGGGCGGCGTGCAAGATATGACCTGGACGCCGACAGTGAACCGCTTTCAGGCGGTGCTCCATAAGGATGGAACGATTGATCTCTCTTACGATGAGGTCCACGCGGAGGATGCGATTGTAGGAATCTATCCGCTCGTCAAAGAAGGTTCCGAGAAGGAGATTGGAACTATCGCGGGCACGGAGAAGTCCTCAATCGCAGAGAATCTCAATATCAAAAGCATTAAGTTGACTGCCGTAGATGGCCTTTTTCTAAAGGCTACAATCGAGACCCGCGGGCCTGTGCTGGCTGAGAGCGACCCTAAGATCGCGGGCCTTATTTATCGGATCTGTTTCGACGGGAAGAAGCCATCTGGGGACTGTACGCAGAATGCAAGTTCGGAGACGCTGTGGTCCATAGTCGGATTCGCAGGTGGTCGTGGCGGTGGTGCCGGGAGATTCGGGGGAGGTCCTCGCTATCTTGCTTCGGGGCCGGGAATTTCGCCGGCGGTGAAGGTCGACGGGAATACGATCTCGGTACAGGGAACGCTGCCTGCAGGGTATAAGCCGGGTGATCCAGTCTATGTTTCCGCGGCTGTTATGAGTTCCGGTTCGTCTCAGACGGGCCCTGCTCAAGGCCCAACTTCCCAGCCTGCCACCGTCGATCAGGTATCGGCGCACTCGGTGAAACTGGTTGGGCTGGTTAATCCCGCCGTGGACCTCTCTTCGTTGAAGAAACAGGATGGACCGTTTCCGGCGCTGTATGAGGCATTCCACTACATGAAGCCTCCAAGAGCAATGGATCTGACATGCACCGTGATCAATGCGTTGGGCGACAAGTTCGACATGCTGGCGTATTACTCGGACTTCCGCATCGATAATCCTGAGGCCGGAACATCCAGCTCGGGTCCTCTGGGAGGCGGCCCGGATGGAGGCGCAGTGGCTGGGATTGGAGCGAACCAAAGAAATCTGGCGAGCTACTGCACGAAGGGAAGATTCCAATGGCAGTTCATTCAGCCGGTGTATGTTGGGGCGAATCAGATGCAGGAGTATCCGCCGGCGGATTTGAAGGAGAGCGACTCGCACAATATCGGTTTCTACATGCACCAGCTTCAGGAGCGAACGTCGAACGGAAAGATTCCTCCGTATGACTATGCGATGTCGCAGATCGGGCATGAGATGGGGCATCGCTGGTCGGCGTTTGTTTCAGCGAAGGTAGGTGACGAGACGATCGTACTGGGACCCACGCATTGGGCGCGAGGTTTGCAGGCGCCAGCACCGTTTCCGTACCAGCGGCCGACGGAGGCCTCGGCCATGGGCGGCGGAGTGTGGCAGGACAACTTCGATGGAACGTTCACTCAGCTTGATGATGACTACTACGTGCCTGCGACCGGGTACTCGTATCTCGATCTTTATCTGATGGGTCTGCTTGGGCCGAATGAGGTGCCAGACTTCTTTATTCTGAGGAACCTGGTACCGGCTGGAAAGGATGCAAACGGGCATTTGATCTTTAAGGCCGATCGCACGAAGGTGACGATTCAGGATGTAATTACAGCAGAAGGGCCACGCATGCCTGATGTCGACCACTCGCAACGAAAGTTCAACACAGGGATGGTCGTCGTCGTGGAACACGGGAAGATTCCAAGCAAGGAATTGCTGGAGAGGACTGATGGCATCCGACTGCGTTGGATGGACTACTGGGATACCACGACTGGACATCGGTCGGCGATGACGACAGATCCGAAGTAACAGAGTCGGTGCATAGAATTCACAGTTGACGAAGCAATGGGACTGAGCCTATGCTTGGCGTTAAGAGGCGAACAAATGGCGAAAATAAATGGAGCCGAACTTTTCCCAATTCTTCCCAGGCAAGCGATCGGAATCGCCCGAATGGCCGCCAACGCGAGACATGCCGACAACGGTCACCTGATCGAGTTCAAGGCGCTCGAGGTGCGCAGTATTTTGAACCGGAACGTTTCCCGGCGGACCAGTTGGATCGCCTATAGCATCAACCCGTACCGCGGCTGTGAGTTTGGGTGCAAATACTGTTTCGCTCGTTACACGCATGAGTTTCTGCAGGCAATATCTATTGACTCCAAACTACATCAACACCCCGCTGCCAAGACTGCGCCTGAGGTTCCGCAGGCCTGGGCGACCGCCTTTGAACATGAGATCTACGTGAAACAAAACGCTGCGTGGCTGCTCCAACAGGAGCTCCGCCGGTTCGACCCACGGGCTGAGATCGCCATTGGGACGGCCACGGATCCTTACCAGCCAATCGAGCGTCGCGCACGTGTCACACGCTCCATTCTGGAGGTCTTCGCCAAGCGCTCCGGTCACACCATCGGAATCATTACCAAATCGCGGCTGATCGTTCGCGATCTCGACATTCTCACAGAGGTAGCGCAACACAACCGGCTGATCGTGCATATCACGATTACCACTCCTGACGCTGCACTCGCGCGCATGGTGGAGCCGCGCGCGCCGAGGCCGGACCTGCGTTTCGCTGCGGTGCGAAAGCTGCGCGACGCCGGCATTACTGCCGGCGTCATGTGTTCGCCCCTGTTGCCGGGCATCAACGACAGCGCGAAGATGCTCGATGAGATGTGCCGCCGTGCCGCTGATGCCCGCGCGAGCTTCTTCGTCGCCAATCCGCTTTTTTTGAAGTTGTGTTCGCGCCCTACCTACCTGAGCTTCGTCCGTGAGCACTTCCCTGCCCTGGAGGCGGACTATCGTGCGCGGTTCGCCGACAGGGACTTTGCCGCACCCAAGTACCGGAGACAGATGGCAGAGCTCGTTAGCACAGTGCGCCGCAAGTATGGGCTGGGGCAGAGGTCAATGGATGTCTTACCAGAAGACACAAAAACGAAAAAGAAGATGGTAGATAGCGCGACGGTAGCTGTACAGCGGAGGCTCTTTGCCTAGAGCTGGAGAGGGGTGAACGATGCGAACATATTGGACTCTTTGGGCAGCGAGGCCAGTCGGACGATATCGCAGGCGGCGGCGTAGCGCTCCCATAGTTTCAGCACCACGGGATTTTTGTGGGCGCGTTCGACGCCGCCGGGTGCCCATTCGAAGACCTCCACAACGGTGCCGTCTTTGGCCTGGCAAGCAGTGACTGGAAAATTGGTGGCGAGCCCTTCGGCACGGAGGAGCGGGACATGTTCACGGGTGAGTTGCAATAGATAGGCTTCTTTACCGGGCTTGCGCTTGTAGGCGACGATCACCATTGTCTCGTTTGGTCCGGCTTGCATGGAATTCTCCTGGATTGGTTCAACGACACGCTTTTTGGCTACAGTGTGATTGCGCTGGAGAGCCGGAAGATGGTTTGGCGGAGCCAGGAGTGCGCCGGATCACTTGTCAGGCGCGGATGCCAGATGGCTTGAAAAGCGAACCCTTTAAGTTCCGCGGGCGCTTCGAGAACGCGCAGATCAGGACGCGTCTTAGCTATTTGTGCAATGCCGGAGGTTGCAGTAAGCACGAGATTAGTTTGAGAAAGGCATTCCAGCGCGGCCCCGAAGTACGGCACCCGGATCGCCGAGCGCCGTGCGAGCCCGAGGGCGGCAAGGCGTTTGTCGGGAATTGTCTGCACGCCATCAAGTACTGACACGGTGAGATGATCCGCTGACAGATACCGCTGAAGCGAGAGCCGGGAGGACCATTTGGCGTCGCGTGCAACGATACAGTACCACTTAACCCGGAAGAGCGTCTGAGCTCGGAGATGAGCGGGCACGAGCACTTCGTCGTTGGATAGAACAAGGTCGAGACGTCCACGGTCGAGATCGATGAGTGCATCGCTTGTCCAGGGAACGAAATGAAACTCAATCCCAGGTGCGGAACGCAGTACCTGTTGACAGAGCAGTGGGCCAAGCGCGGAACAGGCGTTGTCAGGCCCCGTTAGGCGAAAGATCGTATGTTCGATCACGGGATCGAAGGCTGCACGGCCAATTAATTTTTCGAGCTCGGGCAGAAGCCGATTCAGTTCTGCCTGGAGGCGTGTTCCAGTGGGGGTGAGTTGATATCCGCGGGCGCCGCGAACCAAGAGATCGTCCTGAAAGAGAGCCTGCAACCGCTGGAGCGTTCTGCTTGCTGCAGACTGGCTGAGAAGGAGACGTTTGGCCGCAGCAGTGACGCTGAGCTCCTCGGCAAAAACCGAGAAGGCGACGAGTAAGTTTAGGTCGATCTGGCGAAGTTGCTTCCAACGCATGTTTTGTATGTTTATTATGCATGGTCTGCATGGTTCGACAAATTCATCTTATCTTTGCCGGGCGATTCAACTGGCGAAAAGGAGGCGGAAAGATGAGAGATCGCAGGTTAGAAGGCAAGAAGGTCGTCGTTCTAGGAGGAACATCTGGATTCGGACTAGCAACAGCGAAGGCTGCAGCGGAGGAAAATGCGAATGTAGTAGTTGTGTCCCGCAGTCAGACCAATGTTGGTAAGGCTTTGCAGGATTTGCCCAAGGGTGTTGAGGGTGCGAGTCTCGATGTGACCGACGAAGGGGCGGTACAAAGGTTTTTTGCAGCCACGGGTGAGTTGGATCACCTTGTCTACTGTGCTGGCGATGCTCTTCCGGCGTCCGTGACCACTACTGAGGAGGCGAGGAAGTTCTTCGAAGTAAGATTCTGGGGAATGTATATCGCCGCGCGCGCTGCGTTTCCAAAGATCCGAAGGGATGGATCGATCACGCTGACGAATGGAATTCTTGCGATGCGGCCGTGGAAGGGATGGAGCGCCGTCTCAGCAGTGGCTGGAGCGGTGGAATCGCTGACGCGCGGGTTTGCTCTCGATATGGCACCGGTTCGTGTGAACGCAGTTTGTGCAGGAATAATCAAGACTCCTCTATGGAGCGGGATGACCGAAGCCGCTCGTGAAGCGACGTATGCTGAGCAGGTAAAGAAACTGCCAGTGGGGCGAGTCGGCGAAGTGGAGGATATCGCTGAGGCGTTCCTTTACCTGATGAAATCGGAGTTCACCACCGGGCAGATTGTCGTTATTGATGGCGGTGCGATGATCGTCTGAAGTTTTTGAAAGACAAAAGGTCAACCCCTGGATCAAGATGCCGATGGCGTCATGATCCAGGGGTTGACCTTTAAGAGTGTGGGGGGAAAAGAATTAAGCTACGACTTCGATGCCCATGGAACGAGCGGTGCCGCGAATGGTCTTCGCAGCAGCTTCGACGGTGGTCGCATTCATGTCCGGCATCTTCTGCTTAGCAATCTCGAGAACCTGCTTCTCGGTGACCTTGCCCTTTTTCTCCTTATTAGGAGTGCCGGAGCCCTTCTCGATGCCGGCAGCCTTGAGGAGCAGCACCGGGGCGGGCGGGGTCTTGGTGATGAAGCTGAAGGTGCGGTCCGCGTAGACGCTGATAACGACGGGAATGGTGAGGCCAGCAAGCGATGGATCTTTGCCGGTGCGGTCGTTGAACTGCTTGCAGAACTCCATGATGTTGACCTGAGCCTGACCGAGCGCGGGGCCGACGGGAGGTGCAGGTGTTGCCTTGCCAGCGACGATCTGAAGCTTAACGTATCCAGTGATCTTCTTCGGTGCCATTTTGGGTGAATCCTCTTTATGCTTCCAGCGGCGGGCTCTGTTGTTGCCAGCAGCTTAATATTTGTTTCTAAACTTTGTTATTCAACAACCTTGTCCACCTTGGAGAACTCGATTTCGACCGGGGTGGAGCGGCCGAAGATGCTGACCATGACCTTGAGGGTTTGCTTGTCTTCGTTGATTTCATCGACAGCGCCGGTGAAGTTGGCGAAGGGACCCTCGTTGATGCGAACCTGCTGGCCCTTGTCGAATTTGACCTTCATCGTCGGCTTGTCCTTCGAGACATCGGAGCGGAAGAGGATGGAGCTTACTTCCTGCTCGGACAGGGCGACCGGATTGTCGCCGGTGCCAAGGAAACCCGTGACGCGTGGCGTGTTCTTGATGACGTGCCAGAGGTCGTTGTCGAGGTCCATTTCGACGAGAACGTAGCCTGGCAGGAATACGCGATCGATGGTGTACTTCTTGCCGTTGCGCAGCTCGGTAACCGGTTCGGTCGGAATCATGATGCGGCCGATCTTGTTCTGAAGACCGAAGGCCGTGATGCGACTTTCTAGCGATTCGCGCACCTTACGCTCGAAGCCCGAGTAGGCGTGGATGATGTACCACTTGAAGTTTTCGTTGACCGGCGGCGCAAGCTGCTCGGTGGAGTTTTCTCCCTGAGGGTTCTGCTCTTCCGGATTTTGCTCTTCAGCCGCCATGGTTATGCCTTTTTCGCGCATCGTTACTTCTTTCTACTTTCGTAGCTTCAAAATCTGCTTAGTGCTTAGTCAAGGTGTGCAACAGAGCCTCAATTGCCCGGCCGATGATCGAGTCCACCAGCCAAAAATACGCGGCAAAGATGAAGACCGTGACGAGAACAACAGCCGTAGTCGACTGCACCTCGGCACGCGAGGGCGAGATGACTTTGCGCATCTCGGCGCGCACGTCTTTGAGGAACTCGGCGAGACGGGCGGGCTGCGACTTCAACTGCTGAATCCCGGTGGTGGGCTGTTCGGTGACTGCTACTGTCTTGGCCATAATCCTGCCTCAAATCTTCGTTCAATTTCTGTTCCCGGACTCTGAGGGACCGGGGCAAACTGGCGGGGGAGCTCGGATTCGAACCGAGAAGTTCGGTTTTGGAGACCGACAGTTTAACCGTTGAGCTTACTCCCCCAGGAGCTGTCAGCTCTTAGCCTGGAGCTAAAAGCCAGCGGCTAAAAGGCTGCCCTTACTTCGTTTCCTTGTGAGCCGTATGCTTACGGCAGGTATTGCAAAACTTGGAGAACTCGAGGCGACCGGTGGTGGTCTTCTTGTTCTTGGTGGTGGAGTAGTTCCGGTTTTTGCAATCCGGGCACTGCAGTGTGATGATCTCGCGCATTGTGGTCAATCTCCTTCTAACGTGGCCAGCCACTTCGGCTGGCAAGCAGCTTGTACAGAATTACTTCCGACACGCCGCGACGCAGGGCAAAGGCCCCTGCTGCCAAATCCTGATTTTCTAACGGAGAGAGGAGCGGTCAGGCCACGCTCGTCCTTTTCTATTATCCAACAAAACGGCAATTACGGAAAGCCCGGAAATCGAACTTTTATCGACTAGAAACGAAGGGCAGCGAATCGAGACTCGCTGCCCTTGCAAATCAAGCTCTTTCTTTACTTGATGATTTCGGAGATGGTGCCTGCACCTACGGTGCGGCCGCCTTCGCGGATAGCGAAACGGAGACCCTTCTCCATGGCGACCGGCGTGTGCAGCTCGATCTCCAGCTGGATGTTGTCGCCGGGCATGCACATCTCGGTGCCCGCAGGAAGCTTCGCCGAACCAGTCACGTCCGTCGTGCGGAAGTAGAACTGGGGACGGTAGCCGTTGAAGAACGGCGTGTGACGACCGCCTTCTTCCTTCGACAACACGTAGACCTCACCCTTGAACTGCGTGTGCGGCGTGATCGAAGCTGGCTTGGCCAACACCATGCCACGCTCCACATCTTCCTTCGCCGTGCCGCGCAGAAGAAGTCCCGCATTGTCGCCTGCCAGACCTTCGTCCAGCTGCTTCTTGAACATCTCAACCCCGGTGACCACTGTGTTCTGCGTGTCGCGGAAACCAACGATCTGAACCGCCTCGCCAACCTTCACTTTGCCGCGCTCGATACGGCCCGTCACCACGGTGCCGCGGCCCGAGATCGAGAAGATGTCTTCGATCGGCATCAGGAACGGCTGGTCGATCGCACGCTCTGGCTGCGGAACATACTTGTCCACCGCATCCATCAACTCGTCGATCTTCGCCTCCCACTTGGCTTCGCCGTTGAGCGCGCCGAGAGCAGAGCCGCGAATGATCGGGGTGTCGTCGCCAGGGTACTCGTACTTCGAGAGCAGCTCGCGAACTTCCATCTCAACCAGCTCGATCAGCTCTTCGTCCTCAACCGCATCGCACTTGTTGAGAAACACAACGATGTACGGCACGCCAACCTGACGCGCCAGCAGAACGTGCTCCTTGGTCTGAGGCATTGGGCCGTCAGTGGCGGCAACCACCAGAATCGCACCATCCATCTGCGCCGCACCCGTGATCATGTTCTTGATGTAGTCGGCGTGCCCAGGGCAGTCAACGTGCGCGTAGTGGCGGTTCGGCGTCTCGTACTCAACATGCGAGGTCGCAATCGTAATACCGCGCTCACGCTCTTCCGGAGCGTTGTCAATCGTGTCGAACGAACGGAATTTGTTGTTCGGGTTGTGCTTGGACAACACCTTCGTAATCGCCGCTGTCAGCGTCGTCTTGCCGTGATCGATGTGCCCGATCGTCCCGATGTTTACGTGCGGCTTTGACCGGTCAAACTTTTCCTTCGCCATTGCTCTCTCCGTCTCTTTCTTAGCCGGCGCATCGCACCGGGTTCAAGGTGATTTACTTCAAAAAACTAAACTTTTGGGGAATCAGTAGTAAGCGTACAGCTTGAAAAACTCTTCGCGAAGCTCCGGTGCGACCTGCTCCAGGCTAGCGAGATAGAGTTCGCGGATCTGGCCCTGGTCACCGTCGCTGAGCTTACTGTACTCTGCCGAGGTGCTCGCCCCGAGCTTGCCTTTGCCGAGGATATCCTCGAAGTCGCGAATGCGCAGCTTCGAGCGTTCCAGTGATCTCAGAAACTCTGCAACGTGGCCTGCGGAAAATGCCGACTCGATCGCACCCCTGACTTTGTTGAAGGTCTCGGGATCGATGATGGGAAGGACTGGTTGCTGAAACAAACTACTCAAAACGTTCTCCTGCCGGCGGTTAAGGCTCGAATACCCTCAAAACAAATGGAGCGGGAGACGGGAATCGAACCCGCGACCAACAGCTTGGAAGGCTGTGACTCTACCACTGAGTTACTCCCGCCCGCCTTAGCTTTTAGCTCGTAGCTAGAAGCTGGAAACTGGAGCTGATGATGGGGCTTGAACCCATGACCTCTCCCTTACCAAGGGAGTGCTCTACCACTGAGCTACATCAGCCTTCTGCAAACCTTCAAAACTCGTTTGCCTTTACCATCCTACCGCGAACGCCGCCGTCCGAGTATGACGCGAAAGGCAAAAAAACCTAACAGAATCCAAGTAAGCGATCTCAGTTTGTCCGGTTCCATCGTCCGCCAGACCAAAACTGCCAGCAATCCGAGTCCGAACAGCGCAATCCACATTCGTCCGCTGCTTGCCGGGCTCAGATCCACCACACTCACCAGGGTACTGCTAAAACTCAATGGTGCACAGGGGAGGATTCGAACCTCCGTAGCGCATAACGCGGCAGATTTACAGTCTGCTGCCATTAACCACTCGGCCACCTGTGCACTTTCTGCCTGACAACTCCGACGCGCAGCACCGACTTCAGCTCATCAAGCCCGCAGGCCGATTCAACCAGGAATCGAGCGGGTATACCAACCTTGAAGGAGTGACCGGAGTCTGCAACGCCAGAACGGTCGAGCAGTACAACCAAATCCGTCTTTCATTTTCTGCTGAGAGAAACTGGAGCTGGCGAAGGGACTTGAACCCCCGACCCTCTGATTACAAATCAGATGCTCTACCAGCTGAGCTACGCCAGCCCGAAACAGCAGTTTTGCCCTCTGTAAGCCCAGCCGCACGACGCGAAACAGTGCCCGCGCAGAGTGCGCCGCAGACTTGACTTTAGCATAGCTGGAAACCACAGGCAATGGCACACGACTGGCTCACGGCGGTGCAACGGAAGACGTCCAAAACCACAGACATGCTAGCCTATCGACGACCTCCGGTAGCCGATCCTATGCCTCATCGAAAGACACTGCATCGCTCTCCGCACTTCGCCCTTGTTCTGACCCTGCTTTCCGTCGCCGCGGTTGCCCAGCAACAACACACGTCGGACTCTCCTCAATCCGTCGATGGTCCGTTGACGGCAACTCGTGGGCCCTCGATGGACAATCAATCCGTGATCAAGATGGTCAAGGCTGGTCTTGGCGACGAGCTGATTGTGGAAACCATCAATACGCAGCCGGGGCACTACGCGACGGACGCCGACTCGCTGGTAATTTTGAAGGATGCCGGGACCTCAGATCGTATTATTACGGCGATGATCAACAAGGGTCGACGTCAGATCACCAACGTGCCCGAGAAGCCAATTGAACTCTCCGACGTGAATGAGATCGGGGTCTACTACAAGGACCGCGCGGGCAAATGGACGCTGATTGAACCGGAGATCGTTCATATCAAATCCGGTGGCTGGCTGAAGTCGACCGCGACTCACGGGATCATCAAAGAAGATCACAACGGCCATCTGTATGGACGCGAGTCCAAGCTCGCGCTCCAGGAGCCCCTCGAGATTCTCATTTATATGCCGGACACCGGCGTCGCAATCAATGAGTACGAGTTCCTACGATTCCGCATCAACTCCGACAATCGCGAGTTTCGCATCCTGACCGGGGGCGTTTTTCACTCCACGGGCGGCGCCGACCGCGATGAGGTGAAATTCAACCCCGTCAGAACCGCCCCGCGCACCTACCAGTTCACCGTCGACAAGAACGTAGGCGGAGGTGAGTTCGGCATCCTGCCGGCTGGCAGCGGGAATGTCACGAACGGGGGGAAAATCTACACCTTCGCCATCATTGAATAAATCGTCCGGTCGTCCCGCTGAAGCCAAACGGGCGGGAGCATCCGGAGGACACAGTACAGATGGTCTATTCTTAAGGCGAAGACGCAAGAAGTCTTCGCCACAACTTATGCTGACCCTTTGCCTGACCGGCCATATCTCTGATGCGTAGGCGTACTCGTTACTCTCTGCTGCTGATGCTGGCACTGATGGCCGCCCTTGCCGTCGTGCTGATCCTGCGCAAAGCGGCTCCGCCGGAAGCTGCACGGTTGTTGCCGGAGTCGGACGCGATCATCTATGCCAACCTAAGGCCGTTGCGCGCAGCAAGTCACTTCGATCGAACTCCCGTGACACACAGCCCTGATTTTCAGAACTTCATCGATGCCACTGGAATTGTTCCTGAGCGCGATCTTGATTCCGCTGCGTTTGCCCTGCATCGCATGGATAATCCCGAAGGCCCAAACGGGCCAGTTGGGTACTCTGAGGTCTTCGAGGGACGCTTCGATGGCGGTCGGCTTGCTAACTATCTCGCTTCAATTGCCACGTCGAAAGAGAGTTACTCCGGCCACGATATCTATACCATCGCCGTCAGTGACGGAAAAGTAACGCGGCCGTTGCGGATCGCTCAGCTTGGCTACGATACGATCGCGGCTTCGAACATGCCGACAACGGAACAGATTCACTCTATCCTTGATCGACATCGGGCTGCGGCATCGCCCTTTTCAGGATCTTCCCTGCTATCGGACCGATATCGAGACGTACCTGCTTTCTCGAGCGCGTGGGCGATCGGGCACGTCGGGCTTCCCTTCTCCGACCGCGGATATATCAGCATCTTTGGCCTGCAGCTTCCTCTGCCTGAAGACACCACTTTTGTTGCCAGCCTGCGTTATCTCGGGACTGTGCATCTACGCATTGAGCAGATCACACCGACCGAGGTTGACGCGCAACACGCAGCCGGAACCCTCACATCGCTTTTGCGCCTCGTCACTACGATCCAACAGGCCCAGACGCGGATTCGCCCGAGTACACCATCCGATCAGCAATTTCAGGAATTGCTTCGCTCGGCGAAGGTCGAGCAGCACAAAGATCGTGCCGTGTTGACAGCGAATATTCCTTTAGACCTGATCAAGCAGATCACAGCGACCTCGGCTGGGGCAGGCCATGACTGAACCTGCCGCACCCGCAGTCACGAAGATCATTCTTGTTCGTCACGGACAGAGTCTTGCCAATGCGGGTGGCGTGACTGCAGATCATGATTCCAATCCACTGACCGAGCTTGGCCGTCAGCAGGCGAAAGACCTTGTCGACGAGATTGGCTGTAAGCCGACGCTCATTGTTATCTCGCCGTTTCTGCGCGCCCAGCAGACTGCCGAGCCGCTACGCCGACGATTTCCTGATGTTCCTGTTGAAGAGTGGCCCATCCAGGAGTTCACTTTTCTTGAACCGTCGCTCTATCGAAATACCAGTGAAATGGACCGTGATCCCCATATCGCCACTTACTGGGAGCGAAAAGACCCTAACTTCGTCGACGGGTATGGAGCCGAATCCTTTCACGCGTTCGTCGAGCGTGCCCGTGATGCGATCCGGCGCTTGGCCACGAGGAACTCGGGCGGCTGCGTTGTTATTGTGAGCCACGGATTTTTTATGCAGGCCTTTCGGCTGCTGCTTCTATTTCCTAATGCAACGGATGCGCAGCTCATGGCAAACTTCCGGCGTTTTCATTACGTCAACTTCATCCATAACGTCGATTCACTCGAATTTGAACTATACGGCGGTAAAATCCAACTAATCGGCCAGCCGCTTCCAGCCAGCTTCAATCTTCAAGGAGAAACGTCTCATGCATAGATCCAGCCTCACAGTTATTCGAGCACTGGCGATTGCTCTTGCTGCGTCTGCTTTACCGGCGTCACTCTTCGCGCAATCAGGCACGGTCCTCACCGGGCAGGCCGCCTTCACCGACTACACCCAGGAGCATCCCGGCGTCCGCCGCCACATCACCGTCGCCGATCTGCCGGAGCCAAAGCCAGATGAGTCGGTCGACAACGGACCCAGCGTGGTTCCTCGGCCGGAAGGAGCATGGCCAATCGCGCCGAAGGGCTTTAAGGTGGAAATGTACGCGCAGGGCTTTCGCGAGCCGCGCCTGATGCGCACGGCACCCAATGGCGACATCTTTCTGGCCGATTCGCACGGCGACAAGATTATGGTTCTTCGCGGCGTTGGCCCTGATGGCAAGGCTCAGACAGTTTCCACCTTTGCAGACGGTCTGAATCTTCCCTTCGGCATCGCGTTTTATCCCGCCGGACCCAATCCGAAGTGGATCTATGTTGGAAACACGGATTCGGTTGTACGCATTCCGTATAAGTCCGGCGATCTGGTTGCAACCGGTAAGCCAGAGAAGGTTGTGCCGGAACTTCCGGGCTTCGCGCAGCTTCGCGGCGGAGGCCACTGGACTCGCGACATCGTTTTTACACCAGATGGTAAGAACATGCTGGTCTCCGTCGGTTCTGCGTCGAACGCCGACGATCCGGACACGCACCCGAACGAGTTTCATCGCGCCGATGTCCTTGAATTCACGCCTGAAGGCAAGTTTGTGAAGGTATACGCCTATGGAATTCGCAATTGTGTTGGCGAGGTGATCAATCCGACGACAGGCCAGCTGTGGTGCTCGACCAACGAGCGCGATCGACTGGGCGACAACCTGGTTCCTGACTACATCACGAGCGTAAAAGAGGGCGGTTTCTACGGCTGGCCGTGGTACTACATGGGCGGACATCAGGATCCTCGTCTGATGGGAACTCGTCCTGAGTTGAAAGATAAAGTCATCACGCCCGACGTAATTCTCCAGCCGCACTTCGCCTCTCTGGAGATGCTCTTCTACACGGGCAAGCAGTTTCCTTCTGAGTACTCAGGCGATGGCTTTGCGGCCGAACATGGGTCATGGAATCGGGCTCATCGCTCGGGCTATGAGGTCATCCGAGTTCCCATGAAAAACGGTCACGCGACGGGAGAGTACGAAGACTTCCTGACCGGTTTTGTTACGCCCGATGGCAAGGTCTGGGGTCGGCCTGTAGGTGTCACGCTTGGCAATGACGGATCGTTGTTCGTCACTGACGATGGCACGAGAACCGTCTGGCACGTCATCTATACGGGCAAATAGTTGGGTTGGAAACAAGAATGAGCGGCCGAAGATGGCCGCTCATTCTTATGCAAATAATCTTAGAGAATTTATTGGCCCTGTGTCGTCGAGCTGCCAAGCTCTGCCAGCGTGGTCCGCAGATACTTGTGCGGGTTGACTGGCGTGTTGCGAATGCGGACCTCGTAATGAAGATGAGAGCCCGTCGTGCGGCCACTGTGTCCAACGTAGCCAATCACCTGGCCACGAAGCACCGTTTGCCCGGCCACAACTGCGAAGCCCGACATGTGACCGTAGACCGTCTCGACGCCGTGGCCGTGATCAACGACAACTTCACGTCCGTAGCCGCTGGACATCTCTGCCATCAGGACAACACCGTCACCCGTTGCGCGGATAGGAACACCGTTGGGTGCGGAGATGTCGATGCCAGTATGAAACTCGCCTTCGCCGTTGCCCAGGACCGGGTCTTCACGTTGGCCGAAGCTGCTCGTGATCGGCCCCATGATCGGCCACAGTGTCGGGACATAGGACGCCATATCCCCGGATCCAAAAAGATCGTTCGACGAGTACCCAGGCGAGTTGAGATGCGTGAGCGGGCGGATTGCCAAGCCATTCATCGCAGTGTTCCGCAGAGCGTTGAAGGTGTCGAGCGATTTGGAATAGCTCTCGTCCGATGTATCGCCGGTGTCCTTCAACGGAGCCGTCGCGACCGATTCAGCGATGCCCGAGGACTTTCCGCGATGGATGTCGGTGAGTTTGCCCATCGGAATCGCCAGCTTGCTAGTCGTGAGACCGTAAAGAGCCGAGACTTCGCTTGCCAACGAACCTAGTGAAGCTGCCTCGACGTCCTTCTCATGCGCCGCTTTCTCGAGATGCGCATAATCCTTTTGGAGAGAGTCGTGGTCCTGACGGAGCTGGTTGAAACGGGCAGTCTTGATCAGCATTCGTGAATACGAACCGGCCAGCCCGGAGATGGTAAACATGCCGATGGCCGCAGCGGCTACAAAAAGATAAGCATAGTGAAGTGGGACCGGAACCTTATTCAGGTTGCCGCTTTCGTCGCGGCTTACGACCATGATGTAGTAGCGCTTTTTAAGCTTCAAGCAGAATCCCTGGCCCAGAATTTGTCCGCGAAGCAAAGCCGCGGCTCGGAGGTCTGCAATTTTAGAATCGACTTAGGCAAATGAAGTTTGCCAATCGTCATTTCAAAACCACAGTCTCATGAGCTTCCTTTAAGAGGGTAACAAACGAGGTACCCTCATGCAACCAAGCCTGACACTGTTGATTCCCTATGTAACTACCACAAAAGTACCACCCCATTGGTAACCATTTATGCTTGCTGTGAATGAAAAGGCCAACTAAGTCGTGGGGGGAGCTGGGCCTGATTGAGCAGATTCGACGAAAATTTCCTCAATCGACCAAAAACGTAATTCTTGGGATCGGTGACGATTGCGCGATTTTGCGTCCGCCATCGAACTCGGAGCTTCTCATCACTACCGACTTAAGCCTGGAGGGCCGCCACTTCCGCAGAGACCTCCATCCTCCTGAATCAGTCGGCCATCGGTGCCTTACGCGTGGATTGAGCGACCTTGCTGCCATGGGAGCGACGCCGTTGGCCGCCTTCCTCTCGCTGGCACTGCCGGCTTCGATACTCGCGACTGCGGGAGGCCGGGACTGGATCGAGCGCTTTTTCGCCGGACTGCAGGGTTTGGCGGAGATGCATCGCGTGATATTGGCAGGCGGCGATACTTCGGAGTCGCCCACCGGGAACCGGGCTTTGATTCTCGCCGACATCGTATTAGTGGGCGCTGCGCCGAAAGCCGAGGCCCTGCGAAGATCTGGAGCCTCCGCAGGCGACGTCCTGTATGTAACAGGGCAGTTGGGCGGAGCAGCTGCTGAGTTGGAATCGATGATGAAACGGCGGCGGCGCATTCTCAGGGTGCCAACAATCGAAGGCCATCCTCATTTATTTCCTGAGCCGCGTCTTGATGTTGGGGAAGCCTTGCTCCGTCGACGGCTCGCAACTGCGTGCATCGATATTAGCGACGGCCTCTCGACCGATCTGATGCATCTTTGCCACGCATCCGGTGTGAATGCAGAGATCGATCGGGCGGCTCTGCCGATTCATTTGCTTGCTCGAAGATTAGGCGCCGATGCAGCTTTGCGGACCGCACTCCATGGTGGCGAGGACTACGAGCTGCTGTTCGCGGCCCCCGCCTCTGTATTGATGCCGACCTCACTCGCCGGAGTGCCGGTCACCCGCATCGGAAGCTTGAAGAAGCGTCGATCAGGGCGGCCGATGATGACTCTCCTCGCCCCTGACGGCGGTCATGAGGAGTTGAAAGCCGCGGGCTGGGAGCACTTCTCGGGAAGTGGCGACCGCAGGAAGAGGTTGCGGTGAGCCTGCTACGATCGATCGTTTCGATTCGAATTCTGACCTCTTGAAAAAACTATGCGCGACGCCACCAAAGTCATCCGTTCTACGCTGAGCCGGGTTGTTGCCGGCGAGCCGCTACACTCAGGACCTGTATTCGCGGCTCCGTATCACACTCCGTGCGATGCTTCGGAGACGCTTTACACCTATGCGCGGTCGCATAATCCTACATGGACCTCGCTTGAGAAGGCGATCGGTCAGATGGAGTCGGGAGAGGACTACCAGGCAGCTGCGCTGGTTTTTGCATCAGGCATGGCAGCATGCTCGGCTGTCTTTGGTTCGGTGCTGCGGCCGGGTGACGCCGTCGTTATGCCCTCGAATGCGTACTACACCGCGCGCGTTCTGGTGCAGGAGTACTTCACCAAGATGGGTGTGATCTTGCGTATGGCTCCTACGGCGGGAAATGCGCAGGCGGAGTTGCTGGAAGGCGCTCGGCTGCTTTGGCTGGAGTCACCAAGCAATCCTGGAATGGAGATCTGCGACATTGCGTCGTTGTGTGATGCCGCGCATTGTGCAGGAGCGTTGGTCGCGGTCGATAACACGACGCCTACTCCGCTCGGACAGCGCCCGCTAGCGCTTGGAGCAGACTTTTCCGTCTCGTCAGATACAAAGTCGATGACAGGACACAGCGATCTGCTGCTGGGCCACGTCGCCGTGCGCGATATGGATCGACTGGCCCAAATCGACCAATGGCGAACCCTGAATGGCGCTGCTCTAGGGCCGATGGAGGCTTGGCTGGCGCTGCGTTCAATCGCTACGTTACCTTTGCGGCTTGAACGGTCCTCCGCAAATGCCCAGCGCATTGCAGAGTTTTTGACAACACGCAAGGAAGTGAAGAGCGTGTTGTATCCGGGATTGCCAGATCATCCGGGACACGCAATTGCCGTGAAGCAGATGAGTTGTTTCGGTGCTGTCTTGAGTTTTCTTTTGCACGACAAATCGGCCGCCGACACCTTTCTTGCCAAATCAAAACTGATTACGCAGGCGACCAGCTTTGGAGGGATTTCAACAACCGCGGAACGCCGTGCACGCTGGGGCGGTGATGCTATCGCCGATGGATTCATCAGAATGAGCGCAGGCTGCGAGGCGGTAGAAGACCTGATCGAAGATATCGCCCAAGCACTGGATGGAGTTCGATGATTACCCGGCCTTGTTGGATTACCACCCATCTTGCGATCGTTCCCAGACCCCGAGGCGGCGATTGGCTCGACGACGAAATGATAGCTCTTCGAGAAGCTGGTATTGATGCTGTTGTATCGATGCTTGAAAAGGGTGAGGCGTTGGAGTTAGGTCTGGAACAGGAGGCTATCTCTGCAGCAATGGCAGACCTCCATTTTGTCAATTTCGCTATACCCGATCGCGGCAGTCCGCTTGATGCATCATTCGAGAAATTCCTAGAAAATGTTGAAGCCTCATTGGCTGAAGGCAACCGAGTAGGCGTTCATTGCCGTGCCTGCATAGGCGGAGCGTCTATTACTATTGCGAGTCTCTTAATCCGGTTCGGTGCCCCTCATGAAGGGGCATGGCAACAGATATCGACGTCGCGCGGATGCCTAGTTCCAGATACAACTGAACAGTATCAGTGGGTTAATCGCCATATGAGACCGACCCCATGAGCAGTATGGCCGCCTTCCCGCAAAACTGGAGTGCCGAGATTCTCAAAGCTCCCCCACTCATCTCACCTGCAAGACGGTTCACATACCCGAAGCAGATCGCAGGGGAAGAGGATGCTCTCGCACGCGGAGCCCTGCAGTTGATTGTGAAACCAGCGACTGGCGAGCCGTTTCTTGCCACCTGTGCCCTGGGGTTTACCGATCCAACGATGCCCACTGGAGTCTTTGCGTGTCCGAATCCGCAGGAAATATGCGCCGCAGCGGGAGGGTATGCCTATGTCATCGATACTGCGAGGCCTGAGCTTTGCACGCATCTCTCGTTGAAACCAGTGGTTGAGATTCGAGCGTCAGTAGAGCATGCGCTTCTGCTCTTCGTTGGCTTTCATTCCATCGTTGCGTGGGGACAAACCGGTATCGTTTGGGAGTCGGCGCGACTGAGCTGGGAGGGCATCCGTATTACAGACATTAAAGTCGACTCTCTGAACGGCTTTGGCTGGAACCTGCTAACCGACAAGGAAGAGAATTTCTCACTCAATCTGACTACGGGCCAACATCAGGGCGGGGGTTTCCATCAGCCGGAGAAAAAAAAATGAGAGCCGCGTCGCCCTGTTTCAACAGACGAGTGCATTCCAGCGCGCCATAGCGTTCCGCGAGTTCGGCCTTGCTGCCGCGCTCTGCAATGACGATCGCATCCGGTGAAAGAATCTTTCTACCCATACCGCTCCCCAAAAAGCCCAGCGTGTTGGTGTACTCGTTCTCAGCCTCGTAAGGGGGGTCGAGAAAGATGAGATCGATAGGTTGCTGCACTCTTCCGAGCTGTTGCAACAGAGCTCCGACACCACGGGTCTCCAGTGTGAATTGGTTGGAAATCTTCAATGCTGCAAGATTTTCGCGAAGACAAGCCAGCGCGGGCGGAGCATTTTCGGCAAACCAAACATGAGAAGCTCCGCGACTCAAAGCTTCAATTCCCACCGCTCCGGTACCGGCATAGAGGTCGACAAAGCGGCTTCCGGCGATCCGCGGCGCAAGGATGTTGAAGAGAGTCTCGCGCAGCCGATCGCTGGTGGGGCGAGTCTTCATCCCGCTCGGCGCGGAGAGTTTTCTGGAGCGATAGGTTCCGGCGATGACACGCATTCTTAGCATGGTAAAGCTGCCCACGCCGGAGCGGCATTGACTGTAGCGCATACAATAGCATCATGCGTGGGTGGTCTTTTCCGATCGGCAGATTCTTCGGTGTGGATGTACGCGTCCATACCTTCTTCCTCCTCCTTCTAGGTCTATCGATCAGCTACGGCTCCATGATCGGGGTTACGGGTGCACAGGGTTTTGCTTTATGGCTCCTCCTGCTGCTCGCAGTACTGGTCCGCGAGATCGCGCGCTCGCTCGGTGCCGCATGGTTTGGACTGGAGTTGCGCAGCATCCTGCTGTTGCCTACCGGCGGTTTAATGAGCTACGCCTCGTCTGAAGCAAACGAGCTTGCGTCAACTCCGGCGCTACAAAAAAAGCTTGGAATTATCGGGCCGATCGCGAACATCGGCTTCGGCCTGGTTCTGGGGGCAATCGCGCTGACCTTCTCGCCCGGCGTCAATCTTTTCGGGCAGCCATGGCTCTCGCCTGCTCACCTGCTACGTGCAGCGATATGGATGAATATTCTGCTCGGCGTGGTCAACCTTCTACCTGCGTTGCCGCTCGATGGTGGGCGTGTCTTTCGCGGCGAGTTCGCCAAGACCAAGGGAGTCATCAAAGGCTCACGCGCTGCCGCCGGTGTCGGGCAGATGGTTGCCTATGGACTGATCCTCGCCGGAATACTTTTGATGGTTTCGGGAAGAAGCTATGGCATGTGGCTGCTGATCCTTGGCGGCTTCGTGATGATCGGAGCTCACATGGAAGATCAGGGCGTCCTGTTGCAGGCTGATGTAGACGCTGTGCGTATGCGCGACGTGATGCTGACACAGTTCAGCACGCTCTCCGCCTCCGATACGCTCGAAGAGGCCCTGCAACGCTCTGTTCATACATTGCAGGATGTCTTTCCGGTGGTACGCGGATCGAATCTTGTGGGTGCGATCTCCCGGCAGAATATCGTGGAAGCTCTCCATGCCGATGGCAACGGCTATGTGCAGGGCGTGATGACTCGCTCCTTCCAGACAGCCCAATTGGACGATTCACTGGTGAAGACGCTGCGCCGTATCATGGCCGGACAGGGTGCACAGATGGTGCCGGTACTCGAAGGCGACCGTATTGTCGGGATCATTACGCCGCAGAATCTGGCCCACTCCATGGGAATGCTGAACCAACGCCGCAGACTGCGGTCGCAGGAATAAATGTCCGTGGAGTACGAGGGCCGGGAAGAGACGCCGCTTGCGCCCGGGCTCTATCTGGTTGCAACGCCAATAGGAAATCTTGAGGACATCACTCTGCGAGCGCTGCGCGTTTTGCGTAACGTGGATCGCATTGCATGCGAAGACACTCGCCAGACGCAGAAGCTCCTGAATCACTTCAACATTCAGACGCCGACGGTCAGCTATCATATGCACAACGAAGCCCAGCGTGCTGACGAGTTGGTGCGGGAACTCAAACAAGGCCGCCGAATCGCAGTCGTCAGCGATGCAGGTACTCCGGGAATCGCCGATCCGGGCGCGCAGATTGCGGCTGCGGCGATCGCATCCGGAGTTACCGTCTTTCCTATCCCGGGTGCAAACGCCGCTCTCAGTGGGCTAGTGGCAAGCGGCCTTCCGACGGATCAATTCATCTTTCACGGGTTTCTTCCTTCGAAGGCCGGCCAGCGGAAGACGACGCTTGAAGAACTCGGTCACGTCGAGGTGGTTCAAATCTTTTACGAAGCTCCGCATCGGATTCTCGACACTCTTGCGGACATTGAGACGGTTTTCGGAGGCACACAGCATATAGTTCTCGCGCGTGAACTCACAAAGCTGCATGAAGAATTTCTGAGGGGGCCGGTCAGCGACCTGCGTTCGCAGCTTGCGGCGCGGCCGTCACTTCGAGGCGAACTAGTTCTGATGTTGCAACTAAAGCCGAATCAGACGACAGCAGAAAAAGCGAGATCCAGCCTTGCGGATGAGGTTTCGGCCTTGATGAAGACTGAAGGGGTCAGCGAAAAAGATGCCCTAAAGCGAGTCGCCCGCAATCGTGGAATAGGCAAGAGTGAAGCCTATCGGGAATTGCAGCGTGAACTTAACCGCCTGCGGTGACACTTATCGAATAAACCTAATATTTATTCGCGGCCTGCGACGCGGTCGTAGTTGTACACATTACTCGTCGTCCCTAGAGCTTCGTTGTATAAAATTGTTCCCCCAGCAGCCTCAATCAACTCTTCGCTGAACTCGTGGATCGCTCGGAGGTGATCCGCTGTCGCGGGAATCTCCAGCTTGCTAGTCCGGATGAATTTCTGATACCCACGGTCGAGGACACGTGCTATCTCGCCATTCAGCACCCAGCCGGGCCGAGCCAGAATTTCGACAGTGCCGTCGGGAGCCGAGGCTATATCGGCTGCACAGCCGTATTTCCTTACCTGAACGGCGTTTGCAATGCGTTTTGAACCGTCCTGAACAGGGGCGACATCGAATCTCTGCCCCCCAAGCAGGGCGAGAACATCGTTGAAGGTACGTTTCGGGGTCTTTTTGGCCATAAGCGCTTTACGTTAGACTTAAATTACTGTCGCACATTCGCTGATGGCGATCAATCGAACGACCGTATCACGAAACCCGAGGGAAGACGGAAGCTGCATGATTACAACCGCAAAGACGTTTGGAACCAACATTCTCAAGCGAATTGGCAACACCCCACTTATCCGGCTGGAAAAGCTTACGGAACATCTTCCGGGAATCCAGATTCTTGGTAAGGCGGAATGGACCAATCCGGGCGGGTCGGTTAAGGATCGTGCGGCCTCTTCCATCGTCACCGATGCGCAACGCCGCGGGTTATTAACGAGCACGCGTGGCCTTCTCGACGCTACAAGCGGAAACACTGGCATCGCCTACGCCATGCTGGGAGCCGCAATGGGCTTTAATGTGACTCTCTGCATGCCGTCGAACGTCTCCGAGGAGCGGAAGCGCTATCTTCGAGCCTACGGAGCGCAGATTGTCTGGACGAATCCGGCAGATGGATCGGATGGAGCGATTCGCAAGGCTCGCGAGATGATCGCAGCTGAACCTGACCGCTATTACTACGCGGACCAGTACTCGAACGATGAGAACTGGCGTGCGCATTATCGCACCACCGGCAATGAAATATGGGAGCAGACCGAAGGACAGCTTACGCACTTCGTCGCAGCTCTTGGAACGACCGGAACATTCATGGGCACAACTCGCCGACTGAAGGAGTTGAATCCGAAGATCCAATGCATCTCGATGCAACCGGATTCGCCCTTCAATGGACTTGAGGGCTTGAAACATATGGCGACTGCGATCGTTCCCAAGATCTACGATCCAAATCTCGCTGACCAGAACATTGAGATGGCCACAGAACGCGCCTATGCCATGGCAAAATACCTGGGGCGCAATCTTGGAGTGCTTGTAGGTGTCTCGGCAGCAGCTGCAACTGCAGCAGCATTGCAGGTCGCCGAGCAAGAGGCTGCGAAGGGGCGCGAAGCCATCATCGTGACGATCCTGTGCGATGGCGCCGACAAATACATGAGCGAGCGCTTCTGGGCGGAGGAGTAAACGAATGCTTCGCATCGGATATCACGACTACGAGGCGCTACGGAAGCATGGAGAAGAGACCTACCCGCATGAGTGCTGCGGTGTGTTACTTGGTAAGAACGTCGCGAAAGACGAAAACAGTCTTACGCCAATGAATCACGTGCAACACATCGTTCGCGCTGGAAACACTCGCACCGACTCCGCACACAACCGCTACAACATCGCACCTCAGGAACTGATCAAGATTCAGCGCCAGGCGCGCGGCCTCGGACTGGATATTATCGGCTTCTATCACTCGCACCCGGACCATCCGGCACAGTGGTCGACGACGGACTTCGCCGAAGCACATTGGCTGGGCTGCTCGTACGTCATTACGAGTGTTGAACATGGCAAGGCCGCGACCACGAACTCTTTTTTGCTGACTGGAACGGAAGAAGATAACAAGGGATTTGAAGACGAACCCATTGAGATCACAATCGCCACCCACGTCACGGAAGAAGTGACGTACAACGAGAAAGGTTAGGCATGAAGATCCACATCCCCACGCCGCTGCGCAGTTACACCAGCGGGCTCGAGACTGTCAGCGTACCCGGTGCAACCGTCGATGCGGTATTTCAGCAACTCATTGTGAGCTATCCCGATCTGAAGCAACATCTTTTTACTGCAGAAGGCAAGCTGCGCTCGTTCGTCAACGTCTATCTGAACGACGACGACATTCGCTACCTTGATGCGAAGCAGGAGACAACAGTCACAGACACCGACGAGCTGACAATCATTCCATCTATCGCTGGTGGGAAAAATAATTTGACTTCGAAACGAGACACAACCGCGCTTCAACGGATGAAGGAAGACGAAGATGCCGACAGCAATTGAAGAAGCAGTACTACCGAAGCTTTCCAACGATGAAATCGCGCGCTACTCCCGCCACCTCATACTGCCCGAGGTTGGCATGGAGGGCCAGCAGAAGCTGAAGGCCGCAAAGGTGTTGTGCGTCGGCACAGGCGGTCTTGGCGCTCCGCTTGCAATGTACCTCGCTGCTGCAGGAGTCGGTACGATCGGTCTCGTTGACTTCGACACCGTCGACGCCAGCAATCTGCAGCGCCAGATCATCCACTCCACTGCGACCGTCGGCAAGCTCAAGGTCGATTCCGCCGAACTGATGCTGAAAGGCCTGAACCCTTATCTCAACGTGGTGAAGCACAACACCATGCTCACCAGTGCCAACGCGCTCGAGATTCTGAAGGACTACGACGTCATCGCCGATGGCACCGACAACTTCCAGACGCGTTACCTTGTCAACGATGCCTGCGTGCTGCTTGGCAAACCGAATGCCTACGGCTCGATCTTTCGCTTTGAAGGCCAGGCCAGCGTCTTCGGCACAAAAGAAGGGCCCTGCTATCGCTGCCTCTACCCTGAGCCGCCTCCGCCGGGACTCGTTCCTTCCTGCGCGGAGGGTGGCGTGCTCGGAATTCTCCCAGGCCTTGTTGGCGTCATTCAGGCAACCGAGACGATCAAGCTGATCCTTGGTATCGGCGAACCACTGATCGGCCGTCTACTTCTTGTCGACGCCCTGGGAATGAGCTTCCGCACGCTGAAGCTGCGCAAGAATCCCCAATGCCCGGTATGTGGGCCCAATCCTACCCTCACCGAACTGATCGACTACAACCAATTTTGCGGTATCGCGCCGCCGAGCGAGGTTGGCCCACTGGAGGTCGCACACGACAAGGCTGTCGCGGAGCATCCGGTGGTTGACGGCATTCCGCAGATTACCGTTGAGGAGTTGAAGCGTAAGCTCGATGCTAAGGAAGACGTCTTTGTCCTCGATGTACGCGAACCTCACGAGTACCAGATCGCTAATCTTGGCGTTCTTCAAATTCCGGTGGGTTCGGTCGAAAGCCGACTCGGCGAGCTTGCAGGCCGCAAGAATGATGAGATCATCATCCACTGCCGTTCCGGCGCACGCAGTCAGAAGGCATCGCTCATCCTGAAGAATGCCGGATTCACCAACGTGTCGAATCTCACCGGAGGCATTCTCGCATGGGCCGACAAGATAGACCCATCCATGCCGAAGTACTAATTACAGAATGCAAAGAGCGGCGAACCATCCGGTTCGCCGCTCTTTTGTTTTTAAAGCCGTCTCCGCTATTTACGTGGGGGTTTCAGCGCGGGGCGCAAAACGTTGAGCGACCCGTCTAAGTCCTTTGGCGGCTCAAGGCCAAGTATCTCCGCGATGAACGGATAGATGTTCACATTTTCAAATGGTTTCAACTGTACTCCTGGCCGGATATCAGGTCCTGCAGCAAAGAAAATTGCCTTCATCTCCGGCATCCTTCTAGCATCGAACCCGTGGGCGCCACGATGTTTCTCGGTGCTGGAGGCCTCGGAGGGAGAAGCCTGCGCACGTAGTGCAAACGGGCCATTAGGCACAACCACCGGATCACCTTCTCGCAGATTGGAATCAAAGTGTAGATATCGGGGCATATCGGCGCGGCGATAGATCTTGAACCGGGGATCAGGATGGGCCAGGAATTCCTCGTAGGTCTCCTGAACGTCAGCATCGGGATTCGCATAGAGGAGCGAACCTTCGGTGTGAAACTGACTGAGATCAGCAAAGTCGGAGAGAGTTACGGGATTGCCTTGCACTGTCACCATTCCGTGATCGGCAACGACAATGATGTCAACAGGGAGATGCAACGCGGCAACCCTCACTTGCAGATCACCTACAATCGTATCCACATGATGAACAGCAGCCCGAACTTCGTCTGAATCCGGGCCGTAGTTGTGTCCTGCATGATCGACATTGGCGTAATACAGCGTAATGAAGTGCGGCCGCAGCTCAGGCGCTAGCTTTAACCAATCGACAACCTGTTCCACACGTTTCTCATCATCAAGCTTGTCGTCGAAATGCAGATAGTACGAAGGTCGTTTGCCTTGAATCTCCGCTTCGGAGCCTGGCCAGAAGAGGCACGCCGACCGCATTCCCTGTTTTTCAGCCAATACCCAAAGCGGCGTACCGTTGTACCAGCTTCCGTCGCTGTTCGACTTCGACTGCGTGTAGATGTAAGTTTGCTCGCGCTCGGGATCCCAGAAGCTGTTGGCGATAATTCCGTGATGTTCCGGATAGAGGCCGGTGACGATGCTGATGTGATTGGGAAAAGTTAGCGAAGGATATGAAGGAAACATACCCTCAGGCGCGCTTGCGCCTTTGATGCCAAGCTGCAAAAGATGAGGCGCACCGTATCTTCGTGGATAGTCCCAACGAAACCCGTCAAGCGAGATGAGAATGACATAGTGTTTCGCCTGCTGAGCCGTACTATTCGGCAGATTCTGCACTGCAACGACTGGAGTTGGATCCTGCGCGAACGTAAAGCCCGCGGATAGGAAAACAGCCAGCAGCCAACATCGAACAAGAGCAAGGGAGGCCCAAACGTGCATTCTGCCTATTCCGCCTTATCTTCGATTTCAAGCATCTGCAGACAGAGCGGACGCTCCAACATGCAGTCCATCCGTGCAACAGAGACCAGCGCCCGTTCGATCGTCGAGGTCAGGCACGGCTCGGTGGTCACAACAAACGGCAACCGGTGCTTCGGATAGCCTGGCCTCTGCAGCAAAGAGTCGATATTGGCACCGACTTTGGAAAGCGCTCCAGAGATTGCAAAAACGATACCCGGTTTGTCGTCTACAACAAAACGCAGGTAGTGCGGCGCCAGAAAATCACCGGTCACCTCGCGCTTTTTGATCGGCAGCTCAACCGTATTGCATCCCTGGGCAACAGCGAGAAGATCCGAGACCACTGCCACAGCTGTAGGCTCGCCACCCGCGCCATGTCCGGAGAAAACCACATCGCCGCCAAATCGTCCGCTCACGACAACCATATTCTGCGTGCCATGCGACCAGGCCATCGGGGATGCTAGCGGTACTAGCATTGGAGCCACTCGCGCATGCACCAGCTTGCCGTCGAGTTCGGCGCGAGAGACTTGGCGAATCGTGCAATTCAATTCCTTCGCGTAGGTGAAATCAATCGCTTCCACAGTCGAGATCGTTTGTGTCGCAACCGCATCAGGATCGAGCTCGGCGTGCATGGCAATCCGCGACAGAATGCAGAGTTTGGCACGAGCGTCGAAGCCATCAACGTCGGCTGAAGGATCTGACTCTGCATACCCAAGCTGCTGTGCATCGGCAAGCACAGTCGCGTAGTCTGCGCCAGCTTCCATGCGACTAAGAATATAGTTGCAAGTACCGTTAACTATGCCGCTCAGCTTCGTGACCTGATCGCCGCAAAGCCCCTGCAGCATGCCTGGAATCACCGGGACTCCCCCCGCCACAGCAGCGCCGTGCACCAGATGTACCTTGTGCTGCGCTGCTAGCTTCACTAGACCCGGCCCGCGATAGGCGATCAGCTGCTTGTTCGCCGTAACTACCGACTTTCCTGCTGTCAGAGCTTTGCGAATCCATCCCTCAACCGGATTCAGCCCTCCCATCAACTCGACAACAATATCCACATCCGAACGCAGAATAACGTCGATGCTATCCGTCCAGACGACCGACGACGCAACTGTTCTGGCCGCCTCAGAGGTACGTTTCCGTTCAACATTGCGATTAAAGATATGCGTCAGCTCGATGCTCGGAAACTTCGAGGTGGCAAGGATTCGCGCAACCGAGCTTCCCACAGTTCCGAATCCGAGCAGCGCGACTTTAACTTTCGAATCTTTCTTTTTCTTATTCTCTGAAATGTGTTTTTTCTTCGTTGCCATATTTTTCAGTAATCAATTCTCCCTACCCGAGTGCGCCATGCATCAAAACTCGAAATTGCCTTCTCCCGCAGCAAATTCACAGCGGGAATACTTCTCTGATCGATCGGGCGCTTCATCTCCTCGTAAAGAAACGCATCATCGAATCCTGCCGCGGCTGCATCTGATGCGCGGCCGCCATAGAAAATCGCGTCGCAGCGAGCCCAATAGATTGCCGCAAGACACATCGGACAGGGCTCACAACTGCTATAAATCTCGCAGCCATGCAATTGAAATGTCTTAAGTGCCACGCATGCATTGCGGATCGCCACAATCTCGCCGTGGGCCGTCGGATCGTTCGTCGCAGTTACAAGATTTGTGCCGCTGGCGATGATATCTCCTCCGCGTACAATCACCGCGCCAAACGGGCCGCCGCGCCCGGACTTAACATTTTCCGTCGCCAGCGCGATCGCCTTCTCCATAAAAACCGGGTTGCCTTGCATTCGGCTCGGTATCCTTATTGGACGCTTTGCGCCTCGAGAGTCACGGGATAATCAAATTATGGCACATGCCTTTATCTCGAAACGTATTGTCACATCCCAAGGGACGCGCGCTGGAGCACTCCTCATCGAAGGCGAGAAGATTCGAGCCATCTGTTCGCCGTCTGAACTCCCCTCAGACGCCATCGTTCATAACTGTGGCAACAACACACTGCTTCCCGGACTCGTGGATACTCATGTTCATATCAATCAGCCGGGACGCACTGAATGGGAAGGCTTCCGCACTGCGACCCGCGCTGCGGCGGCAGGCGGCTACACCACCCTTATTGATATGCCGCTGAACTGCCTTCCCGAAACTACCACCGTCGCAGCACTCGAAAAGAAACGCGCTGCCTCACGAGGCGAATGTTTCGTCGACTGGGCTCCTTGGGGAGGAGCTGTTGCGGACAATCAACAACACATCCTGCCGCTCGCCCGGGCTGGAGTTCTGGGATTCAAATGTTTTCTCATCTACCCTGGTTGCGATGGCTTCGCGATGATCGACCAACACCAACTGGAAACCGCACTTCCCGCAATCGCCGAGTCAGGCCTCCCCTTGCTCGTTCATGCGGAGCTTGCCGGGCCGATCGATGCTGCAACAGGTAGATTGCATAATGCGGATTGGCGAAGCTATGCAACTTATCTTGCCTCGCGTCCCGATCAGGCCGAGCTCAACGCGATTCGCTTGATGATCCGGCTCTGCCGTCAGTATCGTTTTCGCCTGCATATCGTGCATCTTTCCACCGCAATCGCCCTCGAGGAGCTCCGCCAGGCGCGCGCCGAAGGGCTACCGGTGACGGTCGAGACCTGCCCGCACTATCTGCACTTCGCGGCCGAAGAGATCGGCGACGGAGCAACCTTGCTAAAATGCGCTCCGCCAATCCGTGGCAAAGAAAATCAGCAGCAACTCTGGGATGGCCTGCGCAAGGGAATTATTGACATGATCGTCACCGACCATTCCCCTTGCCCCCCTGAGATGAAACGCCTGGATTTAGGCCGCTTCGATCTCGCCTGGGGTGGAATTGCAAGTCTTTCTCTCGCTCTCCCCATTATTCACACGGAGTGTATCAGTCGTGGCTTCACGCTCGACGACATTGCGCGATGGATGAGCAGCGCCCCCGCGACACTTGCAGGGATCAATCATCGCGCAGGCGCATTGGAAGTCGATCGTGAGGCAAACTTCGTCATCTTCAATTCTGATGCTGAGTTTCGCGTTACGGCGGATCGATTGCACTATCGTCACGCCTTCTCGCCCTACCTCAATGAGACGCTTCGTGGAAGCGTCACAGCAACCTATGTCCGCGGGCAACCCGTTTTCAATGAGACCGGCTTCACTGAAACTCCGTCAGGACGCGAGATCACGCTATAGTAGGCAGACAAGATGAACAAGATCCTTGCCCGATGGAACTCGCTCGACTCGGATGCCGCCGCCCACGAGATACTTCCGTGCTGCGGCTCCGAGGCATGGGCGACTGCGCTGGCTTCACGTAGACCTATCGTCGACGAGCCCTCTCTGCTCGAAGCTGCCGCAAACGTTTGGCGAGATCTGTACCAACGAGACTGGCAGGAAGCGTTCGATAGTCACCCGCGGATCGGCCAAGCTCACGCGCAAAATTATGCAACGGAAAAATCGCTAAGCTGGTCGGCTCAGGAACAACGCAAAGCTCTCAGTGAGGACGAGACAACGCGACTCGCGTTAGCAGAGGCAAACCGCCGCTACGAAGGGAGGTTTGGACGTATTTTTATCGTCTGCGCATCAGGAAAGAGCGCAAGCGAAATGCTCGCAATCCTGGAGACACGAATGAAAAACGATCCAACTACCGAGCTTTACGAAGCCGCCGAACAACAACGTCAGATCACAGAACTGCGCTTGCGCCGTTGGCTGGAGCAGAATTAAGCATGGGTATCTCAACACACATTCTCGACACTGCGCTCGGACGCCCCGCCACCGACGTTCCTGTCGCTCTTTCATTGATGGGCGACGACACATGGACGCTTCTCAACGAAGCTGTGACAGATTCTGATGGCCGCTGCAAACAACTGTTGCCCGAATCGCGGAATCTGCAACCGGGAACATATCGTATCCGCTTCGGAACCGCCGAATACTATCAACGCAATCAGCTTGTCGGGCTCTATCCTTATGTTGAAATAATCTTCACCATAAGTTCCGCAGAGCAGCACTACCACATCCCTTTGCTTCTGACCGCTAACGGTTACACCACATATCGAGGAAGCTGACCCGATGATCGAACTCGTTGAGAATCGTTATGGAAAATCCCGCGTTCGCCTGATGAAGGTCACGCGCAACGAGCAAGGCCACGACCTACGAGAATGGACAGTTGAGATTCTTCTCAAGGGCGACTTCGAAACCGCGCATATTTATGGCGATAACAGCAAAATTCTTCCAACCGACACTATGAAGAATACTGTCTACTCGATCGCGCGCAGCTCGAAGGCGGCTGCAATGGAAGACTTCGCCAAAGAGCTCGCTGACTTTCTACTTGAACGCAATCCCCAAGTCGGATCCGCTTCGGTTCGAATCGAAAGCGCTCTGTGGAAACGCCTCACCGTCGAGGGTAGGCCCCACCCCAGCGCCTTCATCCGCGGAAGCGCCGAAATGCAAATCACTGCGGTAGAACGCGTGCAGAAAGGAACCTTTCAAATTCAATCCGGTTTCGAAAATTTGGTAATCCTGAAAACGGCAAACTCCGGTTTTGAAGGCTTCATTAGGGATTCGCTCACAACTCTGCCCGAGACAAAAGACAGGCTATTTGGCACCGCCGTTACCGCGACATGGCGCTATTCCGCATCCGATCTTTCGTTTGATTGCATTCGTGTGAAAGTTCGCGAGACGATGCTTCGCACCTTTGCCAATCACGAAAGTAAGTCTGTTCAGCAGACTCTCTACGCAATGGCTGCAAGCGTGTTTGAGGAAATTCCGGAGGTCGACGAGATTCAGCTAACGATGCCCAACAAACACTGCTTACTAGTCGATCTCTCGCGCTTCGGCCAGGACAATCCCAACGAGATCTTCGTACCAACTGATGAACCTCACGGATATATCGAAGCCCGTGTCCGCCGTTCTGAATAAGTGACCATGCCAAGAACATATTCCGACCGCGCCACTCAGGTCATCGCTCGCTGCAGGGAGATTGCGACATGCACTGAAGTTCCGGGTGAAACCACCCGCCTTTTCCTAACCTCTTCTATGCGCAAGGTTCATGGACTGTTACGCGGTTGGATGGAAGCCGCAAGTATGATGGTTGATGTCGACGCCATCGGCAATCTCCACGGACTATGGCCCGGCGTCACCCCCGGCAGCCCACGTCTGCTCATCGGCTCGCACCTCGATACAGTGCCCAATGCTGGGGCCTTCGACGGCATCCTCGGTGTGGTCCTTGGCCTCGCGGTCATTGAGGAACTTCAAGGCCGGCATCTGCCGTACGCGATTGAAGTCGTCGGATTCTCCGAAGAGGAGGGAGTCCGCTTCCACAAGCCATTTCTCGGTAGCCTTTCTCTCGTTGGCAGACTCGATCCAGAGACACTCGCACTCACCGACCGCGATGGCATCAGCATCACTAAGGCGATTCAGTCCTTTGGTCTCGATCCTTCACAGCTATCCACGGCAATGATTAGCGACGCCTTCGCTTACCTTGAATTCCATATCGAACAAGGGCCCGTGCTCGAAAGCGAAGACCTATCGCTTGGGGTGGTTGAAGCCCTAGTCGGACAGACGCGAATGCGATTTACCTTCACGGGGCAATCGAATCACGCTGGAACTACACCAATGCGGCTGCGCCACGACGCGATGGCCGCAGCCGCCGACTGGATCGTTGCCGTTGAAGATCACGCTGGTTCGCGTGAGGGCCTCGTCGCGACAGTAGGCAAGGTCGAAGCCTCGCCAGGAGCAGGAAACGTCATCGCGGGTAGGGTGGTTGCCTCGCTCGATGTTCGCCACATCAACGACGCAGTCCGCCAACACGCCGTCGCCGCCATGACCCAAGTTGCTGAGGTCGCAGCTGCAAAACGCGGAGTACATGTCACCGCGCAATTACTGCTCGAACAACCCGCCGTGCCGTTGAATCCGCACTTAACAACTATGCTTCAGCGTGCCACCGCTCAGGCGGGTATCCGCAGCCGCGTCATGGCGAGCGGAGCCGGCCATGACGCGATGATTCTCGCTCCTGTAATCCCTTCCGCCATGCTCTTCCTTCGTAGCCCGGGCGGCCTTAGTCATCACCCTAACGAAACAGTTCAAACACAGGATGTTGAGGCGGCGCTGCATACAGCGATGGAGTTCCTTGTCCAATTGCGCGATGATAGATCGATCCTCAAGGACGCCCATGCATAAGCTCGGACACACCCGCAGCACCAACCAGCGCGATCATCTGCTGCACACACCCGACACGTTCGTCCGCACCGTGCTGCCGGGCATGAAGCGCGCTACAGCCGTCGTGCACATCTCGCCCGCCGGCGGCGCCGCGTTCACGCAGTACACTGCGGAACTCGAAGCGGGAGGTAATCTCGGCCCCACATCGAATCAGCGCTTCCTCTATGCGCTCGAAGGCTCAGCCGATCTCGCAACGGAGACGACGTTTCACACGCTGAACCCCGGAAGTTTCGCTTATATCCCAGAAGATGAGGTCCATACTGTTACGGCACAGCAACCGACGCGGCTTGCCGTCATGGAAAAGCCTTACGAACCCATTGCTTCCGCGCCCAAATCTGACGTTCTTGTCGGCCACGAAGACAAGACGCTCTCTATCCCGCTCAACGATGACCCGGACCTTCAGGTCCGCACCCTGTTACCCGGCGATTTATCCTTTGACTTCGCTGTAAATACGATGACCTATCAACCCGGTGCCGCGCTCAGCATGGTTGAAGTGCATGTCATGGAGCATGGGCTGCTCATGCTCGAAGGCGGCGGCATTTATCGTCTTGGCGACGACTGGTACTCTGTCACCGCAGGCGATTTCATCTGGATGGGCCCCTACTGCCCGCAGTGGTTCGGTGCAATTGGCAAACGTCCCGCAAAATATCTGATTTACAAAGATTGGAACAGGCACCCGCTCGTCTAGTTCCACTGTTGAACTACCTACTGAACGCAGGAGTACCCATGCAGATGCAGATCGACCAGACAAGGCTGCTCAGTGAACTACAGGCCCTTGCAACCATTACCAGCGCCGAACCTTCTTCCGACGGCACCGCCGTCACTCGCATCGTTTTCTCTTCTAACGATCTTCGCGCTCGCGGATGGCTAAAGGATCTCGCCAAAGGAGCAGGCTTCGAGGTCCGCGACGATGCCGTCGGCAACATCTTCATCCGCTGGACCGGCACTGATCCCGACCTGCCCGCCGTAGCCACTGGCTCCCACATCGACGCGATTCCCCATGCCGGAATGTATGACGGCACGGTCGGGGTCCTGGGCGGCCTCGAAGCAATGCGCGCGCTCAAGCGGACCGGGTTCCAGCCGCGCCGCTCCATCGAACTTCTTATGTTTACCTCCGAAGAGCCAACACGCTTCGGCATAGGTTGCCTTGGCAGCCGCCTTCTCGCCGGAACAATGGACCCCGCGCGCGCCGACAGACTTCGCGAAGCCAACGAGCCTGCCGATACTGGCCGCACGCTGGAGCAAGTTCGCACTGCCGCTGGTTTTTCCGGAACACTGGCCTCCATCAAACTTCCACCCAACCACTATCATGCCTGGATCGAGCTTCACATTGAACAAGGCCCAATCCTTGAACGTGAAGGCATTCCTATTGGTATCGTTACGAGTATCGCTGCCCCATCCAGCTATCGCTTTACAATTAATGGTTTTGGGGGCCACGCGGGAGCACTCCTGATGCCTGACCGCAGAGATGCTCTCTGCGCTGCGGCGGAACTCATCCTCTCGATCGAAAGACACGCTCTCGCCACGCGGGCGATCGACACCGTGGCCACGGTTGGTACCTGTAACGTATACCCGGGCGCAGTAAATAGCGTCCCGAGCCACGTCGTCCTTCAGGTTGACGTGCGCGACACCGACACGGATCGTCGCGAATCAGTGATGGAAGCAGTCCGCCGCGACTACATCGACATGGCGCAACGACGCGAAGTCACCGTTACCGAAGAACAGATCAACGCCGACGCTCCGGCTCAGTCTTCTCCGCATATCGTCGAACTGCTCGAACACATCTGCGCTGAACAGACACTCGCATACAAAAAGATGGTCAGCCGCGCCTATCACGATTCGCTCTTCATAGCTCGCATCGCGCCGGTAGCGATGATCTTCATTCCTTGCCGAAATGGGGTAAGTCACCGTCCGGACGAATACGCCTCGCCGGCCGATATCTGTCTCGGAGTCTCTGTTCTCGCGCACGCCCTTGCTCAGTTAGCATCGGAGTAGTAAGCCACTGCGCTGAGACATGGCCATCGAATCGATCAATCCCGCAACAAACAAACTCCTTCGTCGCTTCGAAGCTCTTACGGACGAAGCCGTAGGCCAGAAGATCGCCCTTGCCGCCGACGCCTTTCTCTCCTATGCAAACGTACCACTCGACCATCGTGCTCTATGTCTGCGCAAGCTCGCTTCAATTCTCTACCAGGAAACGGAAGAACTCGCTGCTCTGATCACGCTTGAGATGGGGAAGCCATTTGAAGCTTCGCGTTTCGAACTCCATAAGTGTGCCGACGCATGCCGCTACTACGCCGACAATGCTGCACGTATCCTGGCATCAGAGCCAATCCCCACCGAGCAGAATCACAGCTATGTGCGTTGGGATCCATTAGGCATCGTGCTTGCCGTAATGCCCTGGAACTTCCCTTTCTGGCAAGTGTTCCGATTTCTTGCTCCCGCGCTGATGGCAGGTAATGT
>Ga0206958_1005_pt1 | contig 71712 bp, 45 predicted proteins | sample Alteio_BWOrgHeat_33_FD_152968 | JGI IMG/M metagenome (GOLD analysis project Ga0206958, IMG submission 152968) | Enriched cells from forest soil in Barre Woods Harvard Forest LTER site, Petersham, Massachusetts, United States -... | ecosystem: Environmental > Terrestrial > Soil > Temperate forest >... | reverse complement strand
TGAAACTCGCGGGCGCATTAGACCCGCCCCCAACGGAAAAGTGGCTTGTAACTGCCAGATCAGTGAAATACGGAATCGCGTTGTACATATTCACGCCGAGGCTGACCGGGTTGGGTATGGTCGAAGGTTCTGCACGATGGACAGCCAGTCTCGCAAAGCCAAAGTGCAGACTGTTAAGCAGGCTGCTGTTGATGCTGTACTGGTCGCCAATGACAACAGACTGAGCACGTTGAACTAGACCTGAGCGAGTCGTTGTAAGCATATTCCCGTTATAGACAGCGGGATTGGAATAATCGTCAATAAAGTAACGACCAAAAATGGAATTTTTCTGACTTTGCGCCCAATCCGCACGTCCGATGTACTGGTTTTCGTTATTAGGGTTTGGGATGGCGTAGGTCACGAGGCCGCATGGATTGGTAGCAACCGGAAGGGACTTAAGCAAAGCGATAGAAGGAACACTGAAGGTGCTGGGATCAATGAAATTCTTCGCGTAGGGCGCGCCGGTCGTTGGATTGACAAGTTGCCGAGCGACGCCGCTGGACTGACAGGATGCACCTTCAATCGTGCTAAAGTCACCACTCAGAACGGCCGCTGTTGGCAACGTCGCGATTTGTTGTGGCGGTGCAGTTCGCTCACGGGTGGCTTGGAAACCGGAAAAGAGAAATATCTTATTACGCCTGATAGGCCCACCGATGGTTCCGCCAAATTGATTTCGATGTAAGGAGTCTTGCGCAGTGGCGAAAAAATTTCGGGCGTTGAAATCGCCGTTGCGAACAAACTCAAATAGATTTCCGTGGAAGGAGTTGGTGCCGGACTTGGTGACCACGTTTACAACCGAACCAGGATGCAACCCATAGCGAGCGGAGACACCGCTGGTCTGGACGCTGAACTCCTGTAAGGCATCGGGAAAGGGGAACGGCAAATTAACGTTAGAGTGCGAGTCGTTGTGATCGCCGCCGTCGAGAAGATAGTTGTTGCCGTTGATTTGGCCTCCGGCAACCGCGATGCCAACAGCCGTTGGATAGTCATGTGTTGTGATGACTCGAGTAGAGTTCGGCGGCTGAGCTGCGCCTCCTGAAAGGAGGATGAGATCGGTGGCCTGACGACCGTTGAGTGGAAGATCGACGATCCGGCGTTGGTCGATAACCTGAGATACGGCAGTGTCCTGAGTCTGTACCATAACCGCGTCTGCGGAAACTTCTACGTGATCGGAAGCACTGCCGACTTCGAGCGCAATATTGATTTGGACATTGTTGCCTACCTGAAGAACAATATTCGACTGCGCATAGCTCTTGAAAGCAGGCGCGGTAGCTTCTATCTTGTACTCTCCCACCGGAAGATTCAAAAAACTATAGAGGCCATCGACACTACTAACAGTCGTTTCAACCCGACCGGTCTCGACCTGGGTGGCTTTGATCTGCGCATTCGGAACCACGGCACCGCTGACGTCCTGAACGATTCCATGAATCTCCGCATTCGCTACGGCCTGGGCGTAGATCGCATGATCTGAATTCAGCAGTGCGACCATCACTAAGACTGATGGGAGGATTTTTTTGAACGACATGTGTGCTCCGTTGGGTGAAGATGGATCTCAAAAACACTCGAAGTTGTCAGGTAAATTTTGGCTTATTCGAAGCGCTCTGGAGAAAACGTTTACGGACGCATATTAGTAATATTGTCAGACCATCGTCAAGAGAAAAATCCGCTAAAATAGCGCTAAACCGGCAACACACACACCGGGGATCCCATTGTTAACGGTTTCACCATTGGCAAACAGAGGTATCTCTCATTCAAGTTGTAGAGGATTTGAATTATGGTCTGACCATCTGACATATTTAGTGTAAACTAGAGTACACTTTTGACCTGTTTGGCACCGTCACGTGTGAATATTGAAGAAGCTATGGCACAGATACCCTTTGCATTTGGGAAAACCACGATCCCGGTTTCTCTTCCCAGCGGGATGAACTACCAGGTCATCGAGGCCAGATCGGCAGCCGCCATAGCTGATGTCAGCGCCTCGCTTGAATATGCGCTTGACCATCCTGCCGGGACAGAGCCTTTGCACGTATTGGCTGCAGGAAAACAAAGTGCCGCAATCTCGGTATGCGATATAACCCGACCCGCACCGAATTGGCTCACTCTTCCTCCTCTGCTAAAACGGCTTCATTTGGCTGGTATTCCTGTCGACGGGATTACTATCCTGATCGCAACGGGGCTACATCGCGATGCAACCCCGGAAGAGATCAGAACTATCCTGGGGGCGGAAATCGCGACCAGGTATCGAGTGGTTAATCACGATGCACGTGCTGCTGAACATCATCGACATCTCGGAAGTACCCGAAACGGAACCCCAGTCTACATTGATGAACGTTTCCTCGCAGCTGATCTCCATATCTCTTTGGGTTTCATTGAGCAGCATCTTATGCTCGGGTTCTCGGGCGGAAGAAAACTTGTAGCCCCAGGACTGGCGGGACAACAAACCATAAAGACAATTCATTCTCCGAGGTTCATGCGCGAACCTCTTGCGACCGAGGGATCGACCAGTGAGAATCCCCTCCACGCCGAACTACTGGAAATTGCAAAGATGGCTCGGCATGATTTCATTTTGGATGTGACCCTCACCAGGGAACGAGAGATATCGGGAATATTCGCCGGCGATCCTGTAATAGCTCACGCGGCTGGAGTCGATTTCATACGAACAACCTCGCTCGAGAAACTCTCCGGACTAGCGGACGTCGTCATTACAAGTGCCGCCGGCCATCCGCTCGACCTGACCTTTTATCAGACAATTAAGGGAATCACTGCTGCCGAACACATCGTCAGACCTGGGGGACGGATACTCGTGATAGGAGAGTGCATCGAAGGCATTGGCTCTCCGGAATTTGCGGGTAAGTTGAAGACGTATCCGGGACCTCACGCATTTCTGGAAGAGATTCGATCCAAGGATGTTGTGGTCGACCAGTGGCAATTGGAGAAACTCGCCCTGACCGAACTGAAGAACGAGCTGTTCTTCTATACTCCGGGGGTTGCCAATACAGAACTGGGTTGTCTTTCGTACCGCGCCCATCCCAGCCTCAAAGCGGCAATATCGGCCGTCCTTGCCGGAATCCCGTCCGGGGCCCGGGTAGCACTCATTCCCGATGGCCCCTACGCCTTTGCACGCGTCGTGAGCTAGTTCGGATTAGACCGCGCCGAACTCTCGGAGCGCCTCCTTTGCCCCAGCTATGTTCGTGAGTTTCATCTCTGCGTATTTGCGCGAAAGTATCACTCCAGGCGCTCCGGCTCTAAGGGCCGCAAGCGTCGCGGCTTTAACGTCAGCAGGTTGTGTCCGCTTCTCGTTGAGACCAGTGGGAATATCGATATCGATACCTGGGTAAATTGGTATCGCACCTTCGACATCAGCAAGAGCGCGTCTTGTCTCGACCCCAACGGATTCGCCCGACAAGCCGGAGGTAGGCAGCTTATCAAGTGATGGCTCATTTTGGAGCCCAAGTATCTTGTAGTGCATCTCAAGAACCTGCTCAGGCGTGAGATCGCGGAAAATCGTGGATTGAACATTCCGGATGTACTGTGCGAACCGTGGCCCAGCACAGTTGTTATATGGTGAAGGTTTCAGATAGTCGGAGACATGAACCAGTCGCGCGTAATTCGTGTCGGCGCTGTAGAACGGACTCATCGCAACAAGATGCATGATGTGCCAGCCGATTTGGGCTCTCGGGTTGATAGCTTTTGCAGTCCCGTAAATGATTCCGTACATCTCTTCTTGCGAGGTGTACCAGAAGCGCTCCCAGGCGAGAATTTCCGGGTATTCAAGGAAGACTCGCCATAGTGACACGAAGGCTCCATCCGCCGTCTTTGGTTGACTGAGAGTTCTGGATACCCAGTGATCAAGAGCTATATAACCTTCACGAGCGCGCTGCCCATTAATACCCACATCCTTCGCCTTACGTATGCAGTGCTCGCAAAAACAATTGATCGACGACCGGCGAGTACCGATATTGCCAAAGTGAGCACCCAGAGTATTGTTGAGCGGACCTTGTCGTTCGGACTCCCACATCAATCCATCGATCTCATTGTTGGTCACCCAGTCGGAGACCATCGAAGAGATGAAAGCGCGGGCGTAGGGATTATTGAAACAGGTATCGCGTCCCAGCTTTCCATAGACGTCGACTTCAGCAACTTTTTCGAAGTTTGGCATCAGCCGAGGGTTATATGCCTCTTCGAAAAGAGCGTACGTCTGCATCCCTTTCGCCTTCGCCTTAGGAATTACATCGGCAAGGATATCGAAATCGCCAAGCTCCGGGGCCCGGATATCCTTGATAACCGAATCAGCGTAGAACTCGGGATGCACTTTGGTGAAGCTCCCACCATGGACCTGGTCATATTCCTTTACTCCGTGGTCCGGCAACGGTTCGCTGTGAACTTGCCGGCCAGCCAACCCGGTCCCGTACGTGAACACGGTTGCGAAGACAACGTTGACGCCACCTGTCTCCTGAAGTGTGTCCAAACATCGATCGACACCTTCGTCGACGAACGAACGAGCCCCGATTTGCATTCCCACAAATACCTTTGATTTCGTACCCGACTTGTTCTGCCCCGACGGAGTCTCAGTCCTATTCGATGTTTGAGCCAGAAGATTGCCTCCAGCAGCAAGCGCTGCAGCGGGAGTTGCAGTAAGACCTTTGAGGAATTTTCGACGCGAGGTTTCTGTGAACTTCAAGTCCGATTCAGTCATTTTTTCCTAGTTATTGGTACTGCCTTAATTGGACGCCTTGGTTGGCTCGATTGTAGTCAGGTTATCAGACCATCGTCAATGAAGGATCAGAGCCGATACTGGTCCTCGCGAGCCTCTTCAAGGCGATACCTGGATGTGTGCGGGGTGTTACTGGAGCGTCATACGCAATGTGATATTTAGGAGGTGAGGATGCGCTGCCGTACAGCAATGCTTTCGCGTCCCCTAGGCGTCTCGAGTTGATCCAGTGAGAACTTCGTAATCCCCGGGCACCATAAAGTAGTAGAGTTTTTCAAGTTTGCCATTCGGGTCGCCGTGCACCTTCGTTATCTCGTGATCCCAGAGAATTTGCTGGTGCTTGTTCTGGCTGTGCTGTGTTCCGGTCAGAAATGCCTCGTCATACCTGTCTTGGACTTGGCTCAGGAGACTGTCATGGTCGTCGCCAATCATCTTCGCGACTATTTCGTTGCATGTAAAGTCGGCACTCTGACTGCCGTCTCCGCTCAAATCGCTAAGGGCATGAAGAAGCTGACGCGCTCCAATGGATGAAATCATGTAGTGTAGCTGCTCGTGTCGCAGCAACTCTTCCGCTTGCCGGCCTTTAACGATCCAGGATTTCTTGTGACTGAATTCAACCGAGACAAGGACGTGCTTTATTTTCCATCCCCCCTTTTCCAAAGGTCTCCATTGATACCGATATCGAACGTCGGTATGTGTCCCCGCGTCAAAAGAGTACCCGGCGGGTGGCTGATCTGCTGGAGTGTAATCCTTCCAACTCAATCGTCGACCGAAACCTGGGATACCGACCTTAGGTTTTGGGGCCATATTTAGCCTCATCGCACTCGCGAGAATAGCGAGCGGTAGCGAACAAAGTTGAGCGGCTGGAGCGCCGCTCTGCGATCAATCCGGAGTTGGGGTCAGTGATGCGCGGGCCTTCATGGCTTCCTGAAAATAACGGTGTGCAAAGGAAGTGGCGCAGGGCGGGCAGATGAGATTCAGGAGCGGCACCCAAATAAAGATGATGGCGAGAGAGGCAAGCGGAACGGCGATCGCAAGAACGTAGTCAGACATGGGTATCCTCCGAAATCCGATGAGGGCTGAGTTAGCGGGCAGCTGGCTGACGCAAGACGTGATCCGCCTGCGGGCCTTTCGTTCCCTGCACGATGTCGAAGATGACTTCATCGCCTTCTTTGAGGCTTCGGTAGCCCTCTTTCTGGATTGAGCTGAAGTGCACGAAGATATCGGAGCCGTCGGGACGACCGATGAAGCCGTAACCTTTGAGGTTGTCGAACCATTTCACAGTGCCTTTGTATTGTCCCAGGGAGTTCATTAGAAGACCTTTCGGTTTAGAAAAGGGTGAGGATAGTGGCCCCGGCGAGAAGGAGGACGGCTACTTTGTAGGCGTCCGGACCTCCCAAAGTGGAGTCTGCCGCGGCATCGTGGGGAACGCGGGGAACGAGCCGTGATGCTGTGTTTCTCGGTTTCAAGGAAGCCGGGCAGGCTAACCCTGCAGACGGCAGGTAGGCTACGAAGTTCGTGTGCATTCAAAGTCCTTTTGGGCACCGGTTATTCCCGGCTTTGGGCTGATAGTGGCAAAGGAGGTAAGACCGTTTCAGAGATTTTGCGTTTGAAGACGGAATGCAGCTTATGTGAAGGCGATTGCATGTAAACTCCTGATTGACAGGGCTTGGGGGGATTTTCAGTGAATTTTGAGACATTTGATACCTCCTACGTGAACAAGCTTCGTGCAGGAGACGGGCCGACAGAGCAACACTTCACTACCTATTTCAGTGAGCTAATCCTGTTGAAGTTGCGTCCGCGGTTGAGGAGACCGGAGCAGATTGAGGATGTGAAGCAAGAGACGTTCTCGCGCGCTCTGACGCTGATTCGGAGCGAGAGCGGGCTTCGCCATGCCGAACGCCTCGGGCCGCTGGTGAATTCGATCTGCAACAACGTTTTGATGGAGCAGTACCGTTCTTCCGGGCGCGTTGAAGCCCTGGAAGACGAAGCTGCTGAACGACTTGTGGAGACACGACGCGATGCTTTGAGCTTGGCGATCTCCGCGGACACGCGCGAGCTGGTGCGGAATATTCTGGATGATCTGAACGCTCGCGACCGGGAGCTGTTGCGGGCGGTTTTTCTCGAGGAACAGGATAAGGACGAGGTCTGCAGAGAGTTTGGGGTCGACCGGGACTATCTACGGGTATTGCTGCACCGCGCCAAAGGCTCCTTTCGAGAGATGTATACGAAACGGATGGACCCCAAAAGACGGCGACCGACAGGTGGGTGACCACAAAGCGGATTTTTGAGGGACGAAACGGAGATTTGAAACGTTTAGTTGCCCCCTCGCACTATTGAATCAGTTGAGGAATTTGAGATGAATCACCAAGATGCAATCCAGGAAATGGCAGTTGAACGGTATCTGTTGCGAGAGCTCAGCGGCGCGTCTCTGGAGGCCTTTGAGGAGCATCTCTTTGAGTGTCCCGAGTGCGCCGAGGACTTGAAAGCGGGCTTCGCCTTTATTGATGGTGCAAGAGCTGAGCTGAGCGCACCACAGCGGGTGGAGGTTCCACGGGCAAAGAAGGCAGCTAAGTGGACTTCCTGGTTCAGTACGCCGTGGGTGCTGGGTCCGGCCTTGGCAGCATGCCTCGCTTTGCTATGCTTTGAAACCTTCGTTGTTCAACCACGTATGAGAGACCAACTGGCCCAGGCAGAGGCTCCAACGATTTTGAACCCACTGGTTCTGGCCAATGCCGGAGCGCGTGGCGACTCCGTATCAGAGGTCACGGCGCGGGAGCATCGATCGTTTGTGGTCTCGCTCGATGTTCCATCGGCGGGTGGCTTTGCGGGTTATCTGTGCTCGTTGCAGGCGCCGGATGGGACCGTTGTATGGCAGACCTCCGTTTCGCCTGAGCAGGCTCGTGATGCGCTGCTGATCCGCGTACCTACAGATAAGACCAAGGAGGGTCTGAATACATTTTTAATTCAAGGTATACCCAGCGGTGGCAGTTCGAGTGGTAGGCTGGAAGACCTTGCTAAGTACCAGTTCCAGGTCCGGATTCAGAAATAATCGACATATTTCAAATTGATTGAATTTATGGGGAGAAGAGAATGAACGCCAGCAAAGGGAGAGTCTTTTACTATCACGCGAATGCCAGCCCGATTGGCGGCTTTTTTACGCAGCCGGTTGAACAGATTCTGCCGAGTCATGGATCTTCGTCTCTGGCACAAGCAGGCGGGAACGCTGGTGCCCGTGTTAGCAAATTCCGGCTGGATAGCCTGGTCTCATTCGAGCATGCCTACTCGGAGATCTATGGAACGACGAATAAATCGAATGGGGCATGGACAACTTCGATAACCTCGGTCGTGGAGGGATTGAACGTTGCTGAGACGGTGACGGCAGACCGGGTGGTCGCAGTTCTTACAATCGAGCATCCGATGGAAGGGGATTTTCCGAGGGCATCGGTTGTAGGTTCTCAATTTGAGAATCTACGTGTTGCCGGCGTGCCGATCACTACGGAATTGGGCAAAAGTACGGTGACGAATCATGCTGCAGGGCAATTTCCTACAACATCTATCCTTAACGATGAGAACTTCGTTTCCAATGCAGTTACCCAGTACGAAAGAATTACTGGCTTGCCCGATACACCTGATTGGCTCAAAAAACGATATGAATGGATAAAATCTCCAGAGACACGCAGACAGAAGGGGTATGTTTTATGTTCTCTGGCGGACAGGGTTCAGGGACACAAGCCGGAGCATACGTTTGGCCACGTCTTGCACGTACCCGACTTTGGCAATATCTTTTTGAGCGAGTTGCTTACCGATCACCATACTTTCCGGTTAGCAATGATTCGGATAGAAATGGGATGTGCGAATCATGGAACTGTGACCATCGGAGGCGGCGATGGAAATGGAAGCACTATGCCATAGCTGCTAGTTTCCTAGCGGCTGTGGTTTGTGTGGGATGCAGAACCAAACCGCAGGTAATGACTCCTGAGGCGGCCTACAAAGAAATTGAAAAAGAGTTTATTTCGGGGGACCTGTCAAAAGCCCGGAGATTATCGGAAAAGGCCTACGCGGACTTCCAGGGAAGGGATTCGAACTGGAATTCTACTTTTCGCATAGAACTTGCAAAGGTGCTGATCTACCAAGGGGAAATCGGTCGCGCTCAAACGTTAGTTGAAGAACCTCTTCCGGCTAACTCTACTGTCGAATCCGAAGTACGCCGCAAGATACTTCTTTCTATCGCGCAAGTTTTGCTCGGGCGTCCGGATGACGCAGAGAAGACTGTCCAAGACGCAGATCTTCAATGTGGGCGTTGTGCGATGCACGCCGAGGTTTTAAACACAGAAGGCATCATCTACATCAATCGAGGCAGGCTCGATGATGCCGAACGAGTTCTCCAGGCTGCTCTTGGAGAAGCTCGCCTTAATGATGAACGATTTCTTCAAACACAGGTCCTTACAAACCTCGGCGTAGTCGCCTTGCGGGAATATCACTATGAAGATGCATTGGCGCGATTTGGTAATGCCTCGACGCTGGCGCGTTCCCTTGGCGCAAAACTTGTCCTCGAAAAAGCAGTTGGAAACATTGGCAACATCTATTTCAAGACTGGCGACTTTCTAAGATCCCTTGATAACTACAAAGAGGCTGAAAAGCAGGCCGCCGAATTGGGGGCACTGAAAGATCAGACTCTGTGGCTTAGCGATGCGGGAGAGAGCGAATTTCAAATTGGAGAACTCGATGCAGCCCGTTCGTTCTACGAACGTTCGCTTCAACTTGCCCAGACGACGCAGAACCAAAATCAAATTTTGATATTAGAGATAGACCTTGGATATCTTCTGCTGAAGTTGAATAATCCGGATGCAGCAAGCAGGCATATCCACGAGGCTACTCGATTAGCTGCATTGCGAAAGAACAATAGCGCAGAATTACACCCGATGCTCCTGGAGGCTCTTCTGCTTGATATGCAGGGGGATAAGATCCATGCCACCGAGATGCTTCTCGAACTGGACAAGCGAGCAGCCGAATTACCGACGGTGCAGTGGGATGCGGAGAGTAATCTTGCACGCATCTACGCCGATAGTGGGCGACGAGCGGACGCAGACCATTGGTTCCGACAATCTCTCAATACTTTTCAACGCTCGAGAGCATCGCTTTCAAGCGTTGATTCGACACTTCCCTTTCTTGCAAATGGGAATGACCTATATGCCAATTATTCTGCGTACCTGATCGAGCAGCACAGACTCAATGAAGCTCTGGACGTGATCGATGAGAGTCGTGCCGAATCTCTGGCCGACGGGTTACATCTGACACGAATAAAACAGAGCGGGCAGGCGTTACACGGATCGAATGCGCGAACGACTGCTGCGCGGGTGCAAGCCACGATTCTTTTTTACTCATTGCGTCCAAAGGCATCTTATCTTTGGGTGATGACTCCGGCGCGGCAACAGTTTTTTCAGATTGCGGGAAGTGAGACGATTCTTCCGCTCGTCCAGCAGCATTCCAAGTTGATTATGGCATCGAGGGATTTGATTTCGCAGGCGGATGCGCCTGGGCGGAAGCTATACGATGCTCTTGTTGCGCCTGCGCAGGGTTTGATCAAAAAGGGCAGCAGGGTCTTTATCGTTGCCGACGACGCGCTGAGCGGTCTGAACTTTGAGACGCTGCAGACACCTGGAGACAATTCGCATTACTGGATTGAAGATGTTGCGATTACGAATGCGAAGTCCCTGCAGCTGCTCTCGATGAGAGCATCTCCACAGTCGCGTTATGCGGATCGGCGGATTCTGTTGATGGGCGATCCGGTTTATCGGAAGGATGAATATACGGAACTGCCGCATGCTGGGGCAGAGGTGGCGAAGATTGCGAGTCACTTCTCCACGGATCGGCGGACTGTGATTACGGGACCTCAGGCGTCGCCGGAGGCTTATCAACTTGCCCATGCCGGTGATTTTTCTTATATCCATTTTGTTGCGCATGCGACGGCGAATATGTCGAGCCCGCTGGATTCTGCCGTGGTGCTCTCGAGGGACCGCGACGATGGGACGGTCTACAAACTCTACGCAAGGGACATTCTGAAACAGAACTTGAATGCGGATCTGGTGACGTTGTCATCGTGTTATGGCTCCGGGATGCGGAACTACTCGGGTGAGGGTCTGGTTGGGCTGGCCTGGGCGTTTCTTCGTGCCGGTTCTCATCATGTGATCGGTGCGATGTGGGATGTAAGCGACGTTTCGACTCCAATGCTGATGGACCGTCTTTATAACGAACTCGCGAATGGCAGTCAACCGGATGCAGCATTGCGAACTGCAAAGCTTGCGATGATTCACTCGGATGGAGTGTTTCGGAAACCGTTGTACTGGGCTCCGTTTCAACTTTATTCCGGCGCGTAGCTTCAAAACAGGTGAGACCCGATCGTTGAGGAAATCGGGTCTCGTGGCCAGAACCAGAGAAAAACTCAGCGCAGGAAAATCACCAATTCTCGGCCAAACTTGAAGTAAAGGGTAGCGATCGGATTTACTGGCCCGACTCCCGTTCGAGCCAGTAAATCCGCCTCTCGTACTGCTCAGCTTGGCAGCGTTCGCTACAAATGGATAGTGTTGGCGGGCTTTTAGCCGTTTCAGGTTTTTTTGCAAAAAGCGCATTCATCGCAGTCTGGTCCGCAACGGCTTTGGCGTGTGTCTGGCAATGCTAAGGGTTCTTGCTGAGGCGACGGTAGTAGTCAGCGACTGAATCCTGATAGCCAGCGGGAACGGAGGCGGGTTTGCCGGTGCGTGCTTCAGTGGAGGATCCGTCGCGCTGGAGTTGGAGCTCGATGCGATCGAGAGAGCTTAGGATCTCGCGATGCATCTGCTCGACCATGGCGGGATTGCCGGGGAAACGGGCAGGATCGAGTTGTTGCATTTGCCGGGCAAGATCCTGGACGGCTTTGGCAGCCTCGGGATCGTCGTGCACCATCTGCCGAAGATGATTGAGTTCGCGCATACCTTGCTGGTACGTGCGCTCGGTGTCGGCGGGGTTGCCGGAGGCGTCGAGCGGCACTGGCCGCTGGGTACCCTGACCATAGCGGTTGTTGCCGGTATCGATGTTGCCCCAGACTGAACTGTCAGCACCGCCTCCGCCGTAGCGTATGTCACCGCTTTGGCCATTGCGGATATCCCCTGCTTGATCGCTGCGGGCGCCGCTTTGGTTGCCTTGGCTGTTTGTAGGATTGCCAGAGCCTCCGCGCTGGAGTTGGCCTATTTGTGCGCCCTGGCCGGACTGGCCTGAGCGTCCTGGCTGATCGGAGTTGCCGGATTGCTGCCCGTTGCCGCTGGACTGGCCTGGCTGGCTGCCTTGACCCTGTTGATTGCCGCTTCGGCTCTGTTGATTGCCGCGCTGGCCACCGTTCTGTCGTTGCTGGCCGTTGCGATTTTGAGAATTCCCCTGACCATTTTGATTCTGTTGTTGTTGACTACTCCCGTTGCGAGACGAAGCCATCGCCTCAAGCTGGCTGCGGAGACGTTCGACTTGGCTCAGAGCGGCCGTTTCATCGCCCTGTCCCTGCCTAGATTGTCCAGACTTGCCTTGGCCCATTGCCTGCTCGGCTTGTCGAAGTTGTTGATCGAGTTTTTCCAGGCCCTGAGCGATTTCAGCTTCGGTACCGTTCGAGTTCGGGTTGATTCCACTGCGAAGCCAATCGGCTGTTCTTTGTACATGGTTATCGAGATCGGACTGATCCATCTCAGTCAGCGCATCGCGAAGCTTTTTTGAGACATCTGGTTGCGTGGAGGCGGTCTGACGCGCCGTGTCGCGAAGATTTTTCTGCAGATTGGATAAATCGTTGGAGAGTTCTTGACGCTCACCCGCAAGCTGGTTGCGCTGGCGCAGCTTCTCCATCATGCTGTCGCGGTCCATCGCACCGGGTTCGTTTTGCTGGCTGGCGAGTTTGTTGATGCGGTCAGCCTGGGCACGCTCCTCCTGCGTTAGGCGATCAGCCTCGTGCGTCAGTGAGCCCAGCTTGCCTGATGCGAGTTGTTGCTGTGTGCCACCGAGAAGATTCGTCGCCTCACGGAGGCGGTCTGCAGCCTGACGGGCTGCGTCAGCGTTTTGCTGCGGGCCGGCGTTGCGCTTCATTGCTTCGCCAGCCTGGCGGAGCCGACTTAGTGCTTGTTCGATTCGCTGATCGGAGCTTTGACCAGATTGTCCGCCATTTCGTGCAGACGATTGATCGTTGCCTGCCTGTTGCCGTGACGATTGAGCACCGCTTTGCGACGATGCCTGCTGTTGCGAACCGGACTGGCCAGAGGAAGATCCGCTTGAAGATTGCTGGCCACTTTGTTGCTGACCGCTCTGTTGCCCACTTTGTTGCTGACTTTGTTGACCGTTTTGCTGTCCTTGATTGTTTTGAGCTAGCTGCTGCTCCATCTGGCGTTGCAATTGTTCGGCTTCGCGGCGGAGCATCTCCTGCTGCCAGCGCTCCTGGAAGCTTTGTTGCGGACTGCGCTGCTGGTTAGCTAGTTCTTCCTGCCGTTTCGCGAGAGCGTCGAGTTTCGCGAGAGCATCTTCGACGTTCTTTTCGTGCTGCTCTGCCGGAGTCGCAGATTGTGCGGTTTCGTATTGATTTTTTTCGGTGTCGAGCTCGAGGTCAAAGAGACTGGCGAGGTCGCGACCTGCGCTGTTGGTGCCTCCACCGCCTCCACCGCCTTGTTGACCGAAAGCGACTTGGATTTTCCGGAAGGTCGATTCGGCATGCAGAAGAGCCTGCAGTGCTTTTTGTTCATGCTGAATAGCATCCTTCCATTGCATTTCCTTAAGCTTGTCTGCAGATGGAGCCATGGCGACAGCTGCGGTCTGCATGTCTTTTTCGAAACCGGTGAACTCCTCGTTCGCTTCCGACAGATCGCGGCTTTGCATGCGCGCCGACAGTGCCATGACCTGGTCGCGAAGCTTTTGTTGCGCATCGGAGAGGAATTGTCCTGCGACTGCAGAGTCTTTTGGAGTCGCCGATTTGTCATTCTGCTGCTTCCATGTCGCAGCGATCAGTTCCTTTTCGCGACGGGAGATGTCGGTCTGATTGTTCTGACCTCCACCACCTCCTCCACCGCCACCGCCGCCGCTCTGTTGCGACTGCGAAAACTCCCGCTCGAAGGGATCGGCCTGAATGAAGCTGATGTCGGTGCGGGCTTCGGAGTGCCCATCCTTTGCAGTCGCATAGAGGCTGACGAGATCGCCGGGGACAAGTTTGAAGTCCTCGAGGTGCAGGGTATAAGATCCATCTGCACTCCTCTCGCCGGGCGCTCTCAGGAGGTTCACATCACGGTCGGGACCACCGTTGACCGAGTAGTGCAGATGCACATCGTTGAGGCCGAACTGATCAGCTGCTTTGACTCCAATGGTGACTTCTTCAATGGGACTAGCACGATAATCTCCGCCGGGACGACTGATTGCAATTTCCGGAGGCATTGCCTTTTCAGTAGCGATGAAGTAATCCTCGGAGAGTCTGACGGGTTGGCCTTCATCCAATGCTGCGATGTGATAGGCGCCGTCTTTTTCCATGCGAATACTGCCTTGATATTTGTTTCCGTTTGCGGCAGCGAGGTGAATGACCCGGCCGTTGTCGAGAGTGAGTTGACCATCCTTGAGCGGATGATCCATCTCGATTTCGATGGCCGCTTCCGTTCCCTCGATAGCACGAAGATCGCCGGAGTGTTCTTCGGTGACTGGCTTCAGGCCGGTCCACTTCGGATACTGATAGGTGACTCGAATACCCTTAACCGCGGGGAGATCGACGACGCGCACTTTGTAGTGCGGAGAAATAAGTGGGCCGGCAGCAACATAGTATTCGACGTTTTCGGGAAGACCGGCAAAGAGAAACTGATAAGCTGCCGCGCCACCCGCGTCAGGCTGAGGCTGCATCGCGACCGGCTCCCATGCTGCGCCGCTCTGGTAGTGAGCGAATAATTGCACCTTCTCCGGCTTCATGCCGACGACATGCGCGGTTATGAGCTGATCACTGTTTCTGCGTACCGCAACATCACCTGGCGTCACTGCAATGGAGTAAAGCGGAACTGCATTCTTCTTCGGACCAGTCCAGAGAAGCGAAGCACCGTAACCCAGATAACCGGGCCCAGCGGCGATTGTCCAAAGCAGCACGCCAAGGCACGCGATTCCTGCGCCGGCAAGTGCGAGGAGACGATTGTCGGGAATAAGCGAAGATGGCGCGGCATGGCCTGCGCGAGAGAGTGTGTCGGCTGCGAGAAGCTCCAGAAATGGGTCACCGTTATTTTGTTCGCGCTCGTGGAACGTTGTGAGGCGTTGCTCAAACTCAGGATGTGCTGTTTCGGCTTCACGCACCGTGTAGGATTTCGTCAGGCGTAGCAACGGAAGTGCGATGCCGAAGCCCGCGGCAGCTGCTAGTGCCATGAGAAGAACGAATCGTGCTCCGGTGATTCCGTGGGCGGGGAAGGCAAAGTGATTGAGGAGTAGAACTAACACGATGGTGACGAGCAGCGCTGTGCCGGTGAAGATCGCCGCGCCGCGCAGCCATGCGCCCATACGCAATCTGCGTTGCAGGCGCACGATATAGGAGTTGAGCTCGTCCCTTCTGCTCATGCTTCCTCCCTCTGCGTAGCCATGTAGCTGCTGGCAAGGACTGTCTCCGCCAGCGCCACAGCCAGTGCAAACAGCATAACGTACCACCACAGGTTCACGCGGCGATATTTGGCTTCATCCGTCACATTTGCAGAAGAGCTTTGAGGAGGTGCGGTGTTACCACTTCCACTCCAGAGCTGTTGTACATCGTCCGCCATAGGCTGTAGGTCTGATTCGCGACGATCTGGATTAACTCCAATAGCTGCATCGCGACCGTTGGCGTAACGGACCTGGTAGAAACCGGCGCGGCGAAGTTGATAGGTCTGGACGGTTCGGGCTTCGCCGAGTGAGAGCGGCCGTTTCCCGTCAGGGTCGATCACTTCTACACTGGCCACTTCGCCAATCGGTGCGGCGTTGGATCGCAGTTGCACAAACGAATCGACGACCTGGGAACCGGTGAGGCGCTCGCGGCCGGAGAGATACCGCGCAGCCTTGTCGACGAAAGAGACGAAGACCGGATGGAGCGGGAGATCGTTTGTCAGGTTTTCGAAGCCCGAAGTAAACAGGAGAATGTGCCCTTCACCCTGTTGTTTGTCGAGCAGAAGCGGTGTTCCGTCGTTGAGCCGGGCCGCAACGCGCGCTTGCCCCGGATCGACTGATGCCGCATAGAAGAACTTAGCCTCCGCCCAACCTCCGTTGTCGCGTTCGGGCTGCTCCTGCAGGAGTGCGGGATAGGTGAAGTCCACCTGACTTACTGTCGCGGCGCCGATGGTGCGGGCATAGTCGTGCACGTCTTTCGCATCGGCACCCCACAGCGGAATGCGCGCGTGTCGACCTGCATTGGTGCCAAGCGTCATGAGCACGCTCCCTCCCTTCGATACGAACTGTGCAAGCGCATGTTCGAAGATCGACGGCAAAGTTACCGCATCCGACAGTACAACGAAGGCATATTTCGATGGATCGAGATCCGTGGTCTGCTCGGCAGAAACCGACTGCAAGACGAACGAGGTTTGACCAGTTGCCTCGAGCGCAGCACCGAAATATAAAGCTGACCTGGTGTCGTTCGACGCGTGAACGAACAGAACTCGCTCGGGATCTGACCTGCGTATTACGAAGATGCTTGCATCGTCAGCTGGGAAAGCATCGCTGCCTTCAATTTTTATTTCACAGCGATTAAATCCATAGCCCACATCAATGGGAGCAAAGTCCACGGTGATTCGGCCGTTTGCCGGCACGTTGACCTTTCGCGATGCAATGCTCTTTCCGTTCACCAACAAAGACAATGTCTTTTCGACTGCAGGCGTACCGAAGCCGGCCACGACGGCCTGGACATGCGATCGCTTCGGATCTTTTGGATCAGAGAGCTCTGGTGGCGCGCTTAAGCGCTCGATTGTCCAGTTAGGTGGCGCCGTGCCTTTCGCTTCAGCGTGCAAAGTAAGGGTTACGTTGGGCGGGAACACCATGTCGGCGAAATTTGCCGGCATCGCCGTTCGCTGCATGTCGCTGAACAGATGCAGATCAATCGGCGTCTTCACGGTTTCGGACATTGTGCGAATGCTTCGTCCCAGCTCCCCGAAGTTGGCGCGGCCGTCGCCGGGTTGAATGCTCTCAAGAGCGGATCGCAGTTGCGCCTGATCGCTGATCGGTTGGGTCAGCATCTCGAGTTGACCTCCCAGTGCAAGCACTTGTGCCTTCTGCGCATGGGGCTTTGCTGCTAGCGTTGCGAGCGCCTGGCGTTTTGCGTCAGCAAATCTGGTACCGGCGCGCATACTGAAGGATTTATCGAGCACAATGAGAAAAAGACGACCATTCGCGTCACTTGCGGGACGCCGTATGAAAGGTGCGGCAAACGCAAGCACGACAAGTAAAACTAAAGCAGCACGTAGAGCGAAGAGCACAAGATAGCGCAGGCGCTTGTGGCGCGTGGAGCTCTGGATACCGCGCTCGAAGAACATAAGAGAGCTTACAGGCCGTGGTGTCGTTACGTGTTTTCTCAGCAGATGCACAAAGACGGGTACGCCGAGTGCTGCGAGACCAGTGAGAAACCATGGAGAAAGAAAGCCCATCAGTTCGCTGCCTTCCGCAGGGAAAGATATTCGCGCAATGCGGAGTCGAGAGGTTGATTGGTGAGAAGCAGGTGGTAATCCATTCCTGCGCCTTGTACGCGCGAGCGAAGCTGCTCAATATGTGAGTCGATCTTTGTGCGGTAGGTGGTCTTTGTGTACTCGGGGATGACTTCGATCTCTCTGTCAGTTTCGAGGTCAACGAGGATGGCAGGACCTTTTAGTTCGGGACGCAGCTCCTGAGGGTCGAGGATGTGAAAGAGAACGACATCGTTGCCGTGGAAGCGGAGCGGCTCGATGGTGCGAACGATTACCTCGGGATCTTCGTAGAAGTCAGAGATGACGATGGCGAGACCGCGCCGGTGCAGGAGCGCCTGAAAGTGTTCCAGTGGGCCGCCGAAATTGGTTCGCGCGCGTGGTTCCGCATTTTCAAGACCTGCGAAGAGGCGGGTTAGTTGTCCTTGTCTTCGAGATGGTCGAATATACTCGCGAACTTCGTCGTCGAAGACGATAAGACCCGCTGCGTCGCGTTGATTGTGGATTGCGAGATAGAGGATGGAAGCGGCAACGAAGCGTGCATAATCCATCTTGGGCGGTGGGCCGGAGGTGTAGCGCATCGAATTACTCGCATCGAGTAAAACAGTTAGCTGGCTGTTCGTCTCCCCGCGATAACGCTTTAGATAGCAACGCTCGGTGCGCGCGAAGAGGTTCCAGTCGACGTGACGCAGGTCGTCGCCGGGGACGTAGGCGCGATACTCCGCGAACTCCTGACTGAAGCCGAAATCGGGCGATCGGTGCAGGCCGGCGACGAAACCGTCCACAACAGTCTTCGCAAGCAAGTCCAATGAGGAAATGCCGGCCAACACCACAGGGTCGAGAAAACGCTGCATCAAATCTCCTTCGGCCGCGGAACATGTGTGATAACCCGATTGAGAATTTCGTCCGTGTCGATTCTTTCGGACTCGGCGTGGAAGTTGAGTAGAAGTCGATGCCTCAGCACTGGAACTGCGAGTGAAGTTATGTCTTCGTAAGTTACGTGATAACGTTTGCGAGAGAGCGCGCGGGCTTTTGCGGCGAGGACAATGAATTGGGCTGCTCGAACACTGCCTCCGTAGTTCACATACTTCTTTACAAAATCAGGCGCGATACCGCTGGTGTGGCGAGTAGCGCGAACGAGAGTAACTACGTAGCGAGCGAGCGAGTCCGCAATCGGCACCATGCGGACGATCTGTTGAAAATCGAGCAGTTCTTCAGCTGATGTTACCGGTTCGATCTCTGCAACACGCGTTGTCGTTGTAAGGTCCACAACCTTCAATTCGTCTTCGGCACTCAGGTAGTCAAGGGTCGCATTGAAGAGGAAACGATCCAGTTGCGCTTCAGGCAGTGGGTAAGTTCCTTCGAGTTCGATCGGATTCTGCGTGGCGAGCACAAAAAACGGCGCTGGCAGGCGATAGATGTGGCCACGTACTGTGCAGGATCGCTCCTGCATGGCTTCGAGCAACGCGGCTTGCGTTTTGGGCGGCGTGCGATTGATCTCATCGGCGAGCAAAATGTTGCCGAAGATCGGGCCTTCGACGAACGTCCACTTGCGATGACCCGTCTGAAGATCTTCTTCGATGATGTCAGTGCCAGTGATATCGGAGGGCATGAGATCGGGTGTGAATTGAATTCGGCGGAATTCGAGGCCGAGAGCTTCGGCGATGGTTCGCACCATCAAAGTCTTCGCGGTGCCGGGAAGACCGGTCAGGAGACAATGTCCACCCACAAAGAGCGCAAGAAGTATATGGTCAAGGACTTCGTCCTGGCCCACGATAACCTCACGCACTTGCCTGATGATGGCTTCGTGCACAGCGTGGAAGCGCTCGACGCGTTGTTGGAGTTGCGTTGCATCCGGATTCAAGTCGGCAAAGGTAGCCATTCGTTTTTCATCCTCGGCGATTTATTTTTCTGGTTTCTGGTTCAACTCCAACAACATTTTTTGTGCGGGGCGATAGCCGGGTGCAACCTCGAGGGCCGCGAGCACGCTCTCCTGCGCTTTGTCCTTCTGTCCTGCTGCCAGATACGCCTGTGCCAGATGAAATTGCGATCCGGCCATGTCCAGTGGTTTCGATGCTACAACTGCGCTGTATTCGCGGATGGCGCTGTCATATTGTTTTTGCGCGTACAAGAGATCGCCAAGCCTGCGATGTAGTTCCTCATCTTTGACCGGATAAATATAGTTAATTCGCTCGAGCGTGGCAGCGGCTTCGGCTGGTTGCCCTGCCTCTTCAAGAATCGCCAGGCGCTTCAACATTGCAGGGTCCTGGCCTCCTTCGTGTTCGTACGCGGTGAGAGCGGCGGCCTCAGTCTTGATATCTCCTTTGGCTCTGCCGGCGTCGGCCATCAGTTCGTAGACGCTCGCGTCGCTGGTGTATTCCGGATACATCGCAGTGGTCGCAGGCCCTTCGGCGAGGATCGTGTCGTAATTCTTTTGCAACGAGGCAGCAACGAGCGTCTTGAGCTTCTCGCGCCACTGATCAAAGTGCGCGGCTTCACCGCCATACTTCTTGTCGAGCCATGCGAGGTACTGCTTATCAAATTCTTGCGGGGCGAGACCAAGATCCTTCTGCACGATCTGAGATGTTGTCTGTAACTGAGCATAGGAGTGGATCATGGTGAGGAGTTTTTCTTCGTTCCACCGCTCTTGAATGAAATCGCAGATGCTCCCTGCCTGAAAGTAGGAGACGATGACTTGCGATGGGTATTCGGGATAGACGAAACCGCGGTCAAGATCGGAGACGGGCAGAAGCTTTTTGTCACGAATCGCCACGAGTACATCGGGGGTGACACGATCTCTCCATTCTGAAGAATGTTCCCCTTCTTCGTGAACGGCGAGCCCCTCAGTAAACCAGCGTGGAACGCGATGGTTGGTGGCCGTAAGAACGTAGACGTGACTCATCTCATGCCAGAGAGTCGAACCCCAGTTGAAGTCCCCAGGTTTGTGTGCGGATGGGCTGTCCATTGCGACTACCTGGCCGAAGGTTACGCCGAGTGCGCCAAGCCCAGGCATGCCCATGGTGCGAACCGCGAAGTCTTCGTGGTCTGGGTATACTTCGACCTGCACTTGGCCGGAGAGTTTCATGTGATATTTCTTGTCGTAGGTCGCGATGATCGTATGAAGCTCAGTTTGAATGTACGGGCGCAGGAGAGCGGCTTCCGACTTATTCAGTTTCAGGATAGTGGTGTCATCACGGAAGGTTTCGAAGTTCTTGTAACTGTCGAGCAAGCGCAAACTATTCACAGTCGCCGCATCGCGATAACCGTTGTTGTAGCTTAGCTCGAGTTCTTTGAGAGGTTCATCCTCTTTGCCCAGCCGCATGAGATCGATACCGAGCGCTGAGTGGGCTTGCCAGAGCCGCGGATCGGCCTCGACCGCCTTGCGATAATAAGTCACCGCATCTTCATATCGATAGTGGGTTTCAAGCTGGCGCGCTACTCGTGCATAGGCTTCGCCATAGCCGGGATTGATCGCTCTGATTTTTGTGAACCATGGGTCGGGAGAGCGGTCTGCAATAAGTTCGACGGCCGCGTGGATCGCCATTGCATCCATCGCGTCATCTTCGAGTGCAATCGCCTTATCGGCTTCTGTAATTGCAAGATCGGTATCGTCGTTCTGGAGCGCAAGGTTAGCCATCAGCTCGTGCGCTGCAGCAAGCTTGGGATCGAGTTCGATAGCTTTGGCTGCGTAAACAGGAGCCTTACCGTCGAAAGTGTCGGAGGAGACGATGGCGAGACCGAGATAGGCCCGAGAGTTCGACGGTTCTTTGGCAAGAGCTTCGCGAAAGAGGTCTGTGGCTTCAGCGTTGTTGAAACGCTCGTGCAGAAGCATTCCCCAGCGGACTTTATAAAGGGGCTTGCTCTCAGCTGGTTGTGTCGCGAGCCGAAACTGCACGTTTGCCTGGTCCCACTCTTCGAGACCCCAGAAACCTTCTGCCTGAGTATAGGCGTCGCCAGCGCGCGTTAGGCGCTCGAAACATGCCTCGGCCTCAGTAAGATGTCCATGCTTGCGCTGCAACCAGCACTCATCCGGCGCATTTAGCGCTGCAGGGGCGCTGGCCGTTGCAATGCTCACTAGAATCAAAAGGAGAGAGTTGGTGAAGGAGCTCATTTGTCCAACTCCTGCTGAACTTTGGCCAACTCGAGGAGTGCAATTGTCAGCTGCTGCTTGTAGTCAGCGGGATCCATCGCTGCTTTTTGATATTTCAATGTGTCGATCTTCTGTTCAAGCTCCTCTTTTTTCGCGAGGAGAGCGCGCTTTGCCGGATCGTTCGCCGCCTGCTTGCTCGTTCCCAGAAGCACAAGCGTAAAGTTAGCCATAAGCGCACCCTGACCGTTGCCTGCGTCACGCACCGGTTCTCCGTGGCCTATGTCGTCGAAGACTGCATGCTCGGTGGCGAGCCGCTTTTGCGAGTCATAAAAACCGGCGGCCTTCTTAGTCGCATAAACGAAGGCTTCCATCGCGCTGATGGAGTCGCTCTTGTTCGTGTCAGCCTCGGGATCCTGCAGAGCTTCGACCCAATACCGTGCGAATACGGTAGCGTTCTTTTCGGTGCCGGATTTTGTCGCTGAGACGACCGCCCGCCCCGGGCGCTCGAATGCTGCGACTGCGCCTCCGCTGGCGCTGGTTGTATCGACGATGAGCTGACGCTTTGCCGGAATGCGATCACACATGGCCGCAATCTCCGCGGCGGTGAGATCTGGTCCGACGAGATTGAATTTATAGTCGACGCCGTCGAATGAGCCGTGACCGATGAGAACGAGCACGAAGTCATCCTCTGGTCTCGCACTACGCGCTATCGACTCAAGCGTCTCTTTCAGATTTGGCGCGGTAGACTGGGGGCCGGTAAGGGTGTAGACGTGCGGAGTGCTACTTGCCGATTTGAAGATTCGATCGAGATCTTTTGCTGCTGCTGTAAAGCGCTGTTCGTAGTCCGGCTCCCCCCCGAGACCTGCGACAGTCACGTAGTACACCGCCCCGTATGATGGAAGCGTGAACATTCCGATCGCCGCGAAGAGAATCATCCGGATGGTGTTGAGCTTCATACAACACCCCATTTGCGGCGAAGCAGCCACTCGGCGATGGGCAGAGCGAGCAACAGCAGAAAAACGACCGGCATATCGTAGAGTTCTCTTATATCTCGAAAGGAGATGCCTGCTTCAGAGTAGGAGATGTCGCGTGGAAGATCTTTGAGATCGGATGGTTCCCAGTAGTGGCCTCCGGTTTGGAAAGAGAGCTGTTCGAGGAGCGGCCGATTCTGTTCAGTGTGAAAGTTTTCGGCGACGCCGTCTTCACGCTGAAAGGTTACGACATCGCGCCCGAGCTCCTGCGGTTGGCTTCCAGTTGTGCTTGCGGTGAGCTCTGCGAGATAAGTTCCGGGCTTTTCGGCGGTCCAGTCGACTTGGTAGAGGCCAGGCGTATCACGGGATGGATTGAGGTCGATGAGAGCATTGTTTCCGCTTGGCCCGACGATGTGAGCGGTGAGATGGGCGTCGGCTGCAGGCTGAAACTGTCGGTCACGGACTTGCGCTGAAAACTGCACATGACCTTCATCCATCAGAGCTCGTGCAGGCATTGATGTCGTAACGGGGCCGGGAGAATCAGCCACAAGCCAGCGAAGAAGCTGCTGCCAGAAGAGATCATGAGACGGATCGTTGAGAGCTTCGCTCATCTGCCAACGCCATGTACCACCGGTCGCCATGATCGCGGTGCGGCCGTGGCCGTAGTTCTGCGTGATCAGCATCGGCAATTTGCTGCGTCCAACCTTCATCTCGGCCAGGACAGTCGCTCCGGGTTTTGGCGAGCCTGCGTCCTGATAATCGGCAAGGTAGGTGAGCTTTTTCCACCGCTCAACATTTTTTGTCGGGTCATCGAGCAGGCGTGTGATCGTCGAGTCTCTACCTTCTGAAGTTAGCTCGACTGTTGCGGAGTTGCGGTGAAAGTTATTGCGGCCCGGAGGGAGAAAGGTGGGCAACAACTCGTTCATTGTGGAAGCACCCCAGCCACCGTCGCTGAGCGAGGAACGTCCGCCCAGGAAAAGAACGCCTCCGCCACGACGATCGACATACTCTCGTAGGAGTTCCTGTTGCAGCGGTGTGAAGTAGTCTGCATCGACGGAACCGATGATAATCCCGGAATAGCCGAAGAGGTTCTCCGGTCGCACAGGAAAGCCGTCGGCCAACTCGGCCGGATCACCGATGCCCTGCCGATAGATCTTGTTTTCGCTCGTTCGGAGCATGGAGACAAGTTGAACGGTTGGATCGTTCTCTTCAGCACGGCGAATGAATTTAAACTCCCAGCGTGGTTCGCCTTCGATGTACAGGATTCTTCGTTTAGCATCGCTGACTAAGAGCGGGCGCGACATCGTGTTGTTGCTGACGTTCTCTTCCCCGCTCAGCGGCTCGATTCCGTAACGTATGCTCTTCGCGCCAGCCGAGCCTGCGGAGAAGAACACTGGCTCCGTCTGGAGTCCTCCGCTCTTTGAGAGAGAAATTTCATGGGCAGCAAGGGTCTTGTCTCCGTCGCGCACGGTAAGAATCGCCTTCTGTCCAGCGTAACCGTGCTGAATGAGGCTAACTGTCGCGGTAAGATGTGCATCGGCGATTGCGCTCGCCGCTACGCTCACGTCTTCGATCTCCACGTCGTGAGCGTTTGCGGGGTTGCCAAAGCCTATGGTGTGGACGGGCAGACGGCGATTTCTCAACGCCTGCAGGGCATCGAGGCCGATACCCGAACCGCCGATGCCTGCCGTATTCTGGCCCCCGTCGGTTAGCAACAAAATTGCGCCGACAGGGAGGTCCGAGGTCTGCTCGACAAGCTGCTTGAGGCCATCTCCGATGTGCGTGGCAGCTCCCGTTGGTTCGATCTCCTTGAGCCCCTCGACCTGCCTGACTCCTAGGTCAAGCCGATAGAGGCGCGTCTGGAAACGTTTCTGCAAACCAGAGAGGATACCGCTTTGGAGGGCGGTGAGCGCCGCGGATTCGCGGGTTTTGCCGTCGCTGTCTGCAATCGCCATGCTGCGGGAATCATCCACGACGACAGCGATGATGTTTTGTTGGGAACTGAGCGCTGAAACAGACATGGCAGGCTGCCAGAGCAATAGAAGAACCAACGACACCAGCGCAGACTGCATGCCCCAGACCGCCCAAGCGCGCCAGCTCTGCATCTTTGGCGCTGCTTCGCGCTGTCTGCGATGAACCAGTACAGCAAGGCCAGCGGCAAATGCAACGATCAGCACCGGCAGCAGCCACCAGGGCCAGGGCGCGAGCAGTACGAAGCGTCCTTTCGTGAAGACTGGGGCTGGATATTTGAAGAGAAACTGAAACATTCACAATTTGCCCTGAGTGAGATTCGAATCGGTACTTGATTCGGTTTTATTGCTCGCGTTTAGTGCGTCATACCATAAAGGATGTAATCGAGCCCGACGCGGAAGGCCATCGAGGCGAAAGGCTCAGGGTAATTGGGATCATCGGCCCACTCCCATGCGTCGCCGAGATGCATGTTGTGGCAGATAGCGACGATGATGCGACCCTTATCATCGCGGATGGCGCGCCATTTGGGTTGATAGCCGTCCTTCTCATAGGTTCGACCCGTGCGAATCCACTGCTCGCCGGGGATCTGCATCTTGTCGTCGACGTCGTAGAGGGTATGGAAGATCTCGTCTCCGCTCTGGAGATCTTCGACAGGACGGTCGGGCAGAACCTGTCGCATTCCATTCATAAAGTTTTCCCAGTCCTCGGTACCATGAAAGTCGTCAACCATTAAGAAACCGCCTTTGAGGAGATACTCTCTAAGACGCTTGGCCTGATCGTCAGTGAACGACCAAAGTTGGACCTGGACGGCATAGATCCAGGGATAATTGAAGATCTCGTCGGACTCAAGGTTGACGACCTGCTCGATCGGCCGGCCATCGATGCGGGTAAGCCTGTGCATAGCGATGAGGAACTGGCGGTCGGCCTTGGGATAGTCGCGTGACCATGCAAAACGACCCCAGTAGCCGCCGCGACGGCCGGAACCACCAAAGCTGTCCAGACTAGTGGTGTAAGCGAGGCGCGACCAGTAGAACTCTGCCTTGACGTTGGTTGGAGAGTCGTCGTTTCCAAAGCCAAAGTCGGCAACTCGCTGATAGGCCCGCAGTCCCACGCAGCAGCCGGCAACAAGGACGGACAGCAGTGCGATCTGCGATAGCCTCATCAAAACCTCCGCGAACGAAGTTGTGCGGCAAGAGCACCAGAATTCCTGGTGTGCTGTCTAATATAGACGGAGCGGACCTATCGCTCGTTGCAGCCAGACCGTCTTTGTCTGGGTGTTTTTCGGTTGAGAAACAAGCCGGCTGGGATTTATGAATGAAACGGCAGAGTGATGAAACGTCGTGAGTTACTCAAACTCGGCGGTATGGCCTTGGCAAACGCTGCAGCTAGCCGTTTACCTCTGCTCGCTCAGAAGGCAGTTGCTGCGCCTTCTGCGCCTCTTGTTACCGTGAAAGCTGACTACACCCTGCGGATTGCGCCTGTGACGGTGGAACTGGACCGATCCCATATTCTCTCGACCATTGGTTATAACGGGACAGCGCCTGGCCCAGTTTTGCGTATGCGGGAGGGCAAGCCGGTTATGGTCGAGGTGATCAATGACACCGACACTCCGGAACTGGTGCACTGGCACGGGATGCTCATTCCATCCGACGTGGATGGCACCGAGGAGGAAGGCTCGCCATTTGTGTCGCCACATGGCCGTCGTGCCTTCCAGCTAACACCCGGGCCAGCGGGCAGCCGGTGGTATCACTCGCATGCCATGGCAATGGATAACCTCCATAAGGGCTCGTATACCGGGCAATTCGGTTTTGTTTATGTCGACGGCGGCAATGATCCGGGCCAGTACGACCAAGAGCTGTTCCTCGCTTTGCGTGATTGGGAGCCGTTTTTCACGGACACGATGGACGATGATGACGACGATACCCACGACGGGCCTCTGCTCGAAAAGCCTGCGACACTGAACACTGATCCGAACGGTCTCGAAGTCGGTTCGATGAACTACTCTTTCAACGACAAAGCTTTGGGCTCGGGGGAACCGATTCGCGTGCGCGAGGGTCAGCGGCTGTTGATTCATTTCCTCAATGCGAGCGCGATCGAGAACAGGCGGGTCGCGTTGGCCGGGCACAAGATGAAAGTGATTGCGCTGGATGGGAATCCGGTTCCTTCGCCCCAGATGCTCGACTCAGTCTTTCTGGGAGCTGGCGAACGCGCTGATGTTGTCGTGGAGATGAATCATCCAGGAATCTGGATCCTGGGGTCGACGGAGAAGATGGTACGTGAGTCCGGGCTGGGTGTTGTTGTTGAGTACGCCGGACAGCATCGTCAGCCCCAGTGGGTCGATCCGCCTAAGGCGCCCTGGGACTACACGATCTTTGGAACGGCTGCAACGAACTCCCCTACTCCGCAACAGACGATCGAAATGGTATTCGAAAAGATTCCCCGCGGGATGGGAAAGTTCAATTCGTGGCTGGTGAATGGCAAACCCTATCCGCACGATCGCGAATTTGTCCTGCAGCAGGGGACACGGTACCGGCTGGTGATGCGTAACCGGACTGACGATGCGCATCCGATGCATCTGCACCGGCACCTGTGGGAGCTGGTGGAGATCAATGGGAAGAAGACGGCAGGAGTTTTGAAGGATACGGTCGTCGTTCCATACTATGGACGAGCAGTGGTCGATTTCACCGCCAATCAACCGGGGCTTTCGCTCTTTCATTGCCACATTCAACAACACATGGATTACGGATTCAAGGCGCTCTTCCGCTATGCGTAAGGCTCGGACGCGCTAAGCACCGTAGAGATTGGTGTCGATAAATTCGTTACGGAATTTGCCCTTAGGATCATACTGCGCGAGAATTGACTGAAAATCGCTCATCTTCGAATATTGCTGCCTGAGATGGGCAGGCTGCATGGTGAACAATTTTGCCCAGTGTGGCCGTGCACCGAACGAGGCAAGCTTTTCTTCAATAAGCGGAAGTACTTTCTTGACGGCAGGCCACTCGGGCTTCCAGGTGAAGTGTATCGCCATGGCCGGGCGCTGAAAGCAGGGGCTGATCCACAACTCGTCAGCTGCAATGGTGCGAAACTCCGTGATGAAAAGATGCGGTGTGACCTGATCGCGGAGTTGTTCGACAGCAAGAATAGCGGCATAGGCTTTGTCGCGAGGGACGAAATACTCGGATTGCAGTTCAGCACCGCTGCTTGGAGTAAAGTTCATGCGGAAGTGTGGGAGACGCTCGTACCATGGCCCGGGTATACCCATCTGCTCGGTGCAGTTTTCCGCGGAATGGCCGGAGAGTGGATGCAGGTTCTGTTTGGCAGGCTTTGCCCCGTAGAAGTCCGCCTTCACATCAAGATGCGGGGTTTGGTCGACCCGCCGCTTCACCCAAACCTGCGTCGCGCGATGATTCTGCCAGTCAGTAAAAAGGCTGACACTGTAGCCACTAAGAAAGATGTCGTCCAGATGATGTTCAAGCTCCGAAAAAGAGAGGTTTTCATAGACCATCTGGGTCATCTGAAAGCTGGGCTGAACGTCGAGCGTAATTTTTGTAATGACACCCAACGCCCCTAGACCGACAATCGTGCCCAGGAACTTATCGCCTAGCTTTTCTCGCGAGAAGGTCGTTACGTTTCCGTCAGCGGTAACGATCTCGATGGCACGAACAGCGGTCGAGAGGTTGCCGTTCTTACTGCCGGATCCGTGCGTTGCTGTGGCGCATGCTCCTACAACGGAGATGTGGGGCAACGATGCGAGGTTGTGGACCGCGAATCCGCGGCTGTCGATATACGGAGCGAGCTGACCGTAGGTGACACCAGCACCCACAGTGACTGTCTTTACCTTGACATCGAGCTGAATCTGATCAAAGTGCTTGAGAGATATCTGCTCAACCGTGCTGTCGGCAATGTTATTGAAAGAGTGGCGTGCTCCGAGTGCCTTGAGGTGAACGTGGCTCTGCACGTTGTGACGGACATCTTCGACCGTACCTGGAACGGCAAGATTTTTGGTGCTGTAAGTATAGTTTCCCGCCCAGTTGGTGCGGTTATCAGGCGGAGTCTGCGCGATGGACATTTTGGGCAGCAAACTACTGGCAAGCATAGCACCCGATGCCTTGAGAAATTCCCTTTTATCCATTGTGAATCTCCCTTTGAATGCAACCCGTCGTTGCGCTCGCTCAATTAACTACAAGATCTGTTCTAAGACGGATATCCTCGGCAGAAGAGCCGACCATGACTTTGAACGTTCCTGGAGCCACGATGAATTTGTGCGTGGCAACGTCATAGTAGGACAGGCGCGAGATTGGAAGTGAAATCGTAAGATGTTTGGTCTCGCCAGGATCGAGCGTGATCCGTTGAAATCCACGTAGGCTTTTGATTGGTTGAACTACATTAGATTTCATTTGGTGGATATAGAGTTGAGCGACCTCAGAACCCGTTCTTTGCCCAGTGTTTTGCAGATCGAACGATACGTCGACTGTTCCTGCCACAGTTGCCTTGGCCTGTGAAAGCTTCAGATTGCTGTATTTAAACTGCGTGTAGCTAAGGCCGTGGCCGAAGGGATAAAGCGGCACGCCTTTAAAGTAAAGGTAAGTGTAGCCCTTTGAAACATCGTATTCGTTGGGCGGCGGCACGCCGTCGAGGCTGGCGTAAACGGTGTAAGGAAGATGGCCGCCGGGGTTGTAATTCCCGAGGATAACCTGCGCAATCGCCGTTCCACCCGCTTCCCCGGGGTACCATGCATCGAGAATTGCCGGGAGGCGATCGTTCGCCCACGTCACCGCAAGCGGCCCGGCATTCATGAGCACCAAAACCGTCTTGGGGTTCGCGGCATAAACGGCCTCGAGCAACTGCTCCTGCGCTCCCGGGAGACTGAGGTCTCTACGGTCTCTGCCTTCGGCTTCGATTCGAAGATTCGTCCCGAGAAAGACGATGGCTACGTCGGATTTGCGTGCAAGATCGGCAGCGCGAGCAATCATCGCTGGGTCTGCCGACTCGATGAATCCACTTCCCTGCTCATACTCAACCTTCACGTCCGAGCCGAGAGCTTCCTTGAGACCTTGAAATGGAGTAACTTTGCGGGCTGGGGTTCCGTAGTAGTTACCAGTCTCAAAGGCCGTGTCACCCGCGGGACCAATAACTGCGAGACTCTTCAGGTTTTCCTTCTTCAGTGGAAGAAAATTGTTCCGATTGGAGAGTAAGGTCATCGACTCAAGCGCCGTCTGGAGGGATAGCTTGAGATGTTCCGGCGAACGAATTACATCCGCAGAGATTTTGGAGTAAGGATTCATCTCGGGCGGGTCGAACGCACCCAACCGGAAGCCGACGTGAAGGACTCGTGCTAAAGCCCGGTCCACGTCGGAGGTTTGCAGCAGGCCTCGTTTTACAGCGAGGGGAATGTTGGTTTCATATTGTGCATCGTCGGAGTCACAGCCGGCCTTGATCGCAGCAGCGGTTGCCTCTACCGGATCTTCGGTAATGTGATGAGCGGCGACCAGCAGATTGACTCCGCCGAGATCGTCCGTCACGAATCCATCGAAACCCCACTGTCCACGGAGAATATCGGTCAGCAGATATTTGTTGATTGCATCTGGGGCACCGTTGATCGCATTGTAGGACGCCATAACCGACTGAGCATGGCCTTCCATGATCGCATCTTTCCAGTGAGGCAGCCAATACTCCATCAGATTGCGCTCGTCGACTTCAGCAGAAAGACGCTGACGATTCGTTTCGACGTTATTCACCGCGAAATGTTTTACGGTTGCGGCGAGTTTCAGGTAATGAGAATCGTTGCCTTGAAGCCCCTGGATGTAAGAGACGGCCATGCGCCCGGTGAGAAAAGGGTCTTCACTGAAAACTTCCTGGATACGCCCCCAAAGTGGATTGCGACTGATATTAATGACCGGCGAGCGAAAGACAAGGCCATGCTTGGAGCGAGGCCCGTCTGCGCCGATGTTATAAAGAGCCCGCGCCTCGTCGGACATCGCGGTGGTGATCGTTTTGACCAGAGCCGGGTCCCACGTTGCTCCCATTGCGATGGCCGCGGGAAAGAGTGTCGTCGGCTGCTTCGACCAGACACCGTGGAGGGTCTGGTTCCATCCACCCCATGCTGGAACTTTAAGGCGCGGAATCCCAACGTTTAGGTGGTTCAACTGCTGGGCCTTCTCTTCAAGCGTCAGCCGACCGATCAGATCGTTCACGCGCTGATCGATCGGTTTGGAGGGGTCCATATACAAGGGTCGCGCAGCATCCTGCGCAGAGGCGCTGCAAAGACAGAGCAGAAGCCCACTGAAAATAGTAAGAGACCTCATGGTTCAATCTCCGATTCAATATTTTGGAACGAACGAACTTGCTACTGCGTCGAGAACAACTACTTTTTGTTGCGGAGAGGTTCGATAACGGAAGACATATCTTCGTCGCCCAGACCCTGTGCAATGGCGGCTTCGAATAGACTCCGTGACACCGCTGCCGTTTTCAGTTCGACATTGTTGTGAGCGGCTTCATTCTGCGCATAGAGAAGGTCTTTGGCCATGAGGTTGAGCAGAAAATTGACCCCGTAGTTCTGGCTGACCATGCGCGCCGAGATTGCACCAAGCAACGGACTGCCCGGCGCACCCGATTTCAATACGGTGAGTGCCTTCTCCCGGTCGAGGCCGCTGCGTTCGATCCATGTGAGTCCTTCGGCCAACGATGCAACTTGGACTCCGCACAGAAAATTGTTGATCAGCTTCATCTTTGCGCCGCTTCCAATCGGACCGAGGTGAATAATCTCTTTGCTCATCGCTTTCAATGCGGGCGTGGCTTTTTCCAACGCGACATCTGTCCCGCCTACAAGAAACGAGAGTTGTCCTGCCTCCGCCTGCATACGGCTGCCTGTGACCGGCGCATCAAGAAAATTCAGCCCGCGTTGCGCCGCTACTTCGACTAACTCTGCAATCCACTCAGGACTCACCGTGCTTGATTCAATCAAGACTGAGTTTTTTTCTGCGGCGTCGAGGGCCCCTTTCTCCCCAATCCAGACGGCGCGCGAAGCCACGTCGTCAGATAGCATGCTGATGATGACGGATGCACCTTTGACAGCTTCCGCAGGAGTTGCGGCTGAGCGTGCACCCAAATCTGTCAGCGCTTTTGCCTTCGCTGGAGTGCGATTGTAAACAGTTAACGAAAAACCGGCCTTCAGTAGATTTGCTGCCATGCCGGCACCCATTGTGCCGAGCCCTAGAAGGGCGACGTTTTCAGCCACGGGATTACTCCTCTTCTTTCTCTCGTCAGGCGAGCGTTCGGACCGCTACCTGACGGCGTTGGGTTTTGGGTTCGATGCGAATCGGGTTACGAAGCGCTCTTCCAAATCCCTCATACCGAACATCCATCCAATCACCATCCTGCAAAACGATGCCATCGCCAAAACTCAACGAATGAGCACCGAAGAAATGCACGTGCACATCGCCAGGCTGACGATGACCCTCGAACTTGAAATGATGATGTTCGAGATTGGCGAGACTGTGACACATGTTCTCTTCACCTGTTTCTACCTTTTTCGACCAGATTGTTTTTCCGTCGCGTTCAATGCGAGCTTCACCAGTAACTGATTGGAAGTTTGCACCGACAACAAGTTCAGGACCAATGCTGCAGGCTCGAAGCTTCGATCCAGCAAGGTTGAGATAGTTGCGCCTCTCAAATTGGTGGTCAGAGAACTCATTGCCCGTGGCCATGCCAATGCGATACGGCGTACCGTCGTCTCCAACGATATAGATTCCGGCAAGCTCCGCTTCTTCGCCACCATCCTCTCCGTATACGGGTATCGTCAAAGGCGAGAATGGCGCTTGTAGCATGAAGCCGGTGCCTTTGTAGAACCACTCCGGTGCAATACCGATCTCACCTGGTGCTGGGCGACCTCCTTCGAGGCCCCACTGGAACATGCGCATGCTGTCAGTTACCGTTTCGGCGGCCTTTATCGTGTCGAGATGCATGGCTTGTCTCTCTTTTGCACTGCCAAGATGCGTGAGGCCAGTGCCAGCGATCGTAAGGCGAGACGGTACTCCTGGAACATCGATCGGAGCAAGCAGCTTCCATTCGGAGGTACCTGCATAGATTTCGTCGTAATCCAGCGACTCGCCATGTGCGAGGGCAAGGGCTTCATCACTTAGCTGACGACCTTGACTCAGGCAGCGCTGTACAAGCTCGTAGACACTTTGCACCTCACGAAGGCAGCAGAGACGCGGTCCCTCAACAACCGCCACTCGGCGCGACGAGTCGTTGCTCAGTTGAACAAGATGAATCATCCTTCTCCTTTGACTTACTCAATAACCTTGAAGCGTTTCAATGACTCTTCGTTCACAGTCAGGCCAAGACCCGGCAAGTTGTCGTCGAGGTCGATATAGCCGTCAACCGGAACCGGCTCACCATCGAAGATGTACCAGAAGAGTTCGTTACCGACTTCGACATCGACCTTCGGAAAGAACTCGGCCATCGGGGAATTGAGGCTAGCCATAACGACGTGGTAGTTATGCATCTGACCTGCGTGCGGCACGACAGGGATCTGATAGGACTCCGCCAGCGCGGAAATTTTACGAGCCTGGCTGATTCCGCCGACTCGATTTGTGTCGAACTGAATGTAGTCGAGCGCATTTGTTTGAATTAGATCGCGAAAACCAAAGATGGTGAATTCGTGTTCGCCGCCTGCAATCGGGACTCGGCCGTACGCTTTGAGTTCTCGGTATCCGCGTGTGTCATCGGGAATGACCGGCTCTTCCAGCCATCGCAAATGAAAGGGCTCCAGCAATGGGAGCATTCGCATGGCATAATCGAGCGTCCATCCCATATAGGCATCCGCCATAAGATCGATACCGTCCCCAATGACTTCGCGAACAGTCCTTAGCAATTCGACATTACGCTGCATTCCTTCCGCGCCATCGACCGGACCCCAGCCGAAGCGCAACTTCATCGCCTTGTACCCCTCGTCTTTATAGCGCTGCGCTTCTACACGAAGTTGATCGAGAGGCATGCTGTACAACCGGCTCGCATAGACGGGGATTTTTTTCTTTGTTCTTCCTCCAAGCAAACGAAAGACCGGTTGCGCGGCAGATTTCCCCATGAGATCCCAAAGAGCGATATCTACCGCGCTGATCGCGGTCATTGCAACGCCTTTGCGCCCAAATGCCATGGTACGGCGGTACATCTGCTGCCAAAGATACTCCGTGTCCCAGGGATCTCCACCCAGCAGTACTGGCTTCAGGTAGGTGTCGATGCAATTCTTGGTTAGAAGCGGCGACAAAGCCGCATTGCCGAGTCCAACAAGACCTGTGTCGGTGAAGATTTCCACCAGCACCCAGCCATGGAATGCAAAGTTACCCATCGATGCTTCCCGAAACATCACAAGGTCCATCGGATTGGTGCAAAAGTGGGGAGGCAGTGGTGTAGTCTTCCCTTCCCATTGAACAACGCGCGTGCGCACTTCTGTAATTTTCATGATTTTGGCTCTCTATATAGGTAAGAAATCCGGAGTCTTGAGTGGTTGCACCCTGCCTCCAACGAGGAGGATGGCTAGAAATCCAATAAGGTGAAACGTCCCGACGATCAAAAACAAGGTTCCATATCCAAATCCGTGACCAAGCAGGAAGCCAGCGACGACCCCAAAGATCGCTCCGCCGATGGCACCGCCGAAGCCAATCAATCCTGAGACTGACCCTACCGCTGACAAGGGAAAGATGTCGGCTGGCAATGTCATAATCAAGCCGGACCAGGACTGCTGACAGAAGAATGCAATGCTAAACAATGCAAGCGCCCAGCCCACCGGGACATGCGGGACCAGCATGACCACCGGCATAAACAGAGCGCTCAGGCCAAGTGCGAGTTTTCGTGAGAAATCCAGTGAGTGGCCCCTTCGCAGAAGAAAGCTGGAGAACCAACCTCCGAGGAAGCTGCCGACGCCTGATGCCGCATACGGAATCCACGCATAGTAGCTGACGTGCTTTACGTCGAAGCCGCGGACATCATACAGGTATTTAGGGAGCCAGAAGAGGTAAAAATACCAAGCCGAATCGCTCATAAACTTGGCAAAGACGAGCACCTGCACCTTTCGCATTCCAAGGACGTCGGTGAACGAGAGTTGGCGGGCGACCACGCGTGCGTCGATTGTCGCGATCGAAGCTGTGTTGGTTCCACGATAGGTGATAGACCACCAGAGAACCCAGGCAAACCCGACTGCCCCGGCTGCAAAGAAGACCATTCTCCAGCCGAGTGTGAGAAGAATTATGCCAATTAATGGAGGCGCGAGCACCGAACCCACTGCCGTCCCGGCGTTAATAATTCCCATAGCTATCGAACGTTGTTCCGTTGGAATCCATTCTGCGACGACTCTTGTGGCTGCCGGAAATGCTCCACCCTCGCCCATTCCCAGCAGGCAGCGCGTGGCAAGAAGAAAGCCAAAGTTCATCGCAAGCCCATGCAAAGCGCAAGCGCACGACCACCAAAGCATAATTACGATGAATCCGCGGCGCGTGCCTACAACATCGAGCATTCGGCCACCACCCGCATAGAGCAATGCATAAGGGATGAGGAAGGCGAACTGCAGCCACGAAAACTGTTGATCACTGAGGGGTATCGTCTTCTGAATGGCGGAGATGGCAACCGGCAAGGTCTGACGATCAAAGTAGCTGATAGCAATTGCCGCCGTTACAAGCACGACAAAGTACCATGGCGTTCCGATTGTGTTGGGCCGGGTTGTCACTGGATCATTTCTCAGCATGGTAGGCACGGCTTCACCACTTCAGACGTAGGAGCGATGTCGCCTGCCTCGGAAGTTCTGTGGCAATTGTTACCTTGCCGTCATTGACGTCGAGCCACTCTGGCGACTTAAGAAGTTCCAACTGCCCCGCCGCTTTCAACTGAGCGTACTGCTCTGGCGTGGGGTTCTGAGGGGATCCCATCTTCTTCCAAACGCTATAGGAGTTACTGTGAGTCTCGTCGATCCGATAATGCTGAAGCAAAACTTTCTTCACACCCGATGGAATTCCCCCAACGACAACCTTGGTCGATGCGCCGGAGGCGGGCACATCGTCGTCATGATAGTTCCACAACATCACAGCAGCTTCATGCTCAGCTTTGGTTGCAAAAGCGTCGATGTCGGGTGACTGACGAACTCCCGAAGCCAGAATATCGTCAAGAGGAACCTGCCCTGTGCTGCTGGTGCTTACCCGTTCACCTGACATCAGGCCTGCCATGCGAAAGACATTGAGAACCGGCTTATCGACTCCGTTTGTGGCCAACGTGCGAAAGCCTTCGAAATACTCTTTGTCCTCAAACTCAAACGACCAGGAGAGCATCGAGATCAGATTTACTTTGTAGCGATCCTGCAATGCAAAGAGCGATTTGATCGCCGCTGCAGTGTAAGTCGGATACAGCGGACCATTACGATAAGCGTTGGCCGGATTCACTTTCATCGAGCATGCTGCGCATCCCTCTGGATCAGCTTCGCTAAGGATGATTGGAAGATGGATGAACTTCGGATACTTCGCGACGATACGAAATCCTTCGCCAGCCGCCTTTAATTCGTTCGCGAGCCCCATACGTACGTGCCCGTCAACTACGGTCGGACGCCCTTTGGGATGAAACGAGATGAAATCCAAAGGAATCGGCTTGCCATTTGCGGCGTTTTTATCGTTCAAGCAATGCTTCAGGAAGTTATCGAGGAAAGCACTCGCCTTCTCGGAGGCAGGACCTGTGCTTGCGGGACCTCCTACGATTGCATTGGGAAGGGCCGCTCGGATTCCAGCTACAGAATAATCGTAGAGTTTGAAGTACTCCTCGGGAGTGGCATGCCAGTATGCAATATCCGGCTCGTTCCACACCTCGAAGTACCATGTGCTGACTTTCTCCTTGCCGTAACGTTCAACCAGATGCTCGGTGTACTTCCGTACCAGTTCGCCCCACATCGCATAATCCTTGGGAGGATTATTAGAGGAGCCTGAGATGGTGCTTCCCGGATAATGAATCTGATACTCGGTCACTCCTGGAACAGTTGCGGCCAGATCCTTCGGCATGAAACCCAGCTCAACCAACGGTCGCACGCCCGCCTTCTGGAACTGGTCGAAAGTCTGGTCAGTAATCGTGAAGTCATATACAGGCCTGCCACTCGCATCGAGCGAAAAGACATTCGACGAACTCCACTTCAGCTCCGCAACACCATTTCCCGAAGTAAGAAGGTGATGAGCTCGGATATAAACCGGGACAGGACTGAGATCATGCAGTTCCGTGAGCAGCTGTTTGCCATACTTCATGGTCGTGTAGTTTGATTCGTCGTATCCAAACCAGCTGTAGATGGGCGTATACGGCCCCTCCGACTTGGTCAGGTCGACTTGAATGGAGACGGGAGTTGATTGAGACATCTGTGCCGCCCCACTGATGGCAGCGGCACAGATGAGGGAAATCGCAAGCTTTCGCATTAGTGATGGCCCTTATTCTAGAAGTTGTACTTCAATGCAAATTGAATATCACGAGACGGAACCGAGGTTGCCGTCACCGTGCAGCAGGACGACGCGTCAATGGTTGCGCTTGGAGCGTTGAAACTGGTGGTGTTCGGAAGGTTGAAGAACTCAGCACGGAAGGACAGCACTGACTCCCCGGGCAAAGCAAAGTTCTTGAAGATGGATGCGTCATACTGCCGGAACGCATCCGACTGGAGCGTATTCGCTTTAACGGTACCGTAGGTGAGCGTGGGCGCGACAACGTAACGAGTCTTGTCGAACCAACTGGTAAGCGACTTATGGAACGTCGGGGACCCACCTGCTGGATTGATATTCGGCCTCTGGCCTCCGACACCAGTGTTTGCTCTGTCGGTTGAGACGACTGGAGTGTAAGGAGTTCCACTTCGCAGCACGATGATCGTCTGCACCTGCCATCCCCCAAACACCGTATCCACAAAACGGTTGCTGTTTGCCATGTATTTCTTCCCACGACCAAAGGGCAGAACATAAGTACCGCTAATGGCTAGGTTCTGTGGAGTATTAAAGGGGGAATAGGTTCGCTCGTATCCCGTATTTCCGCCCAGTGCCGGAGATTGGTTCGACTGCATGAACTTCGACCAGGTGTAAGAGACCAGGCCGGTCAATCCGTTGCTTGTGCGAAGCTGAATCTTCGACTGCAACGCCTGATAAGTCGTTCCCAGATCCTGCGATTGGAAGGTAATCGTTCCCCAGGGCTGATAGGGACGACGCGCCTGCACTGCTCCTGCTGCCGGAGTCGGGTCATTGAAATCGTCGGTGCTCTGCAGATGAACTCCATGATTTCCGACATAGGCGATTTCGAAGACAGTCTTGGGAGTGAGTTGCTGTTGCACTCCAAAACTGTAGTGTTGGTTCGAACCCATCTTGAGATGGGTCAACGTCGGCAGGATCGCCGGATTTGCCAAAGCTGAACCAAGCTGCGACCCAAGGAAGAAGTTCGCCGTGGTGCGAGTCGGAACTACCCCCTGAGTCTGGTTCACCGTCTCAGACAAGAGGAACGGAAGAATGTTTCTGTTGACGCGGCCGCTGGTACCTTCTGGTTCGTAGAAGATGCCAAAACCACCGCGAATAACCGTATCGTTGCCAAGGGGACGCCATGCGAATCCGACCCTAGGACCGAACTGCGTTCGATCGGTATAGGTGATCGAATAAGGCAGGCCGGCCTGGCTGCTGGTCTGAATGTATTGCCCAAAGAATTGATAGGCCGCAGGAGCAGCGTATTGCGAGGTGAGGTCAACCTGGCTGGTATTGCCCTCGACGATGATTGGCTTCGACTTTGTCGGATCGAAGGTACCAAGCTGGCCCTTGTAGCCGTTTAGCCAGGGCGAGTACTCGTAGCGAAGGCCGACGTTCACGGTCAGTCGGGGATTTACACGGATATCATCCTGGGCAAAGTACTGGTGATACCAACGCTGTCCGCCAAAGTTTGCACCAGGATAAGCTCGCGCCACCGAAGCGGGGTATCCGAGCAGAAAGTCGGCAAAGGCATCACCGCCCGAAGCCGCGGAGTTTTGTGTCTCGACTCCGGAGAAAGTGAAGATGCCAGCATAGTTGGAACTGTCGTACCCAATCCATTGGTAATAGCGGACCAACACTCCAAACTTTACGGAATGCCGTCCTTTGAGGATTGTGAAGTTATCGGTCGGCTCGAAAACGGTGCGGTCTTGCGACTTTGGGCGCTGATCGAACGCGGATCCCTGAAGGGATGCGTATCCACTGAAGGCATAATCAGGGAACGAGCTCCCCGTATCGGGTCGCGTAAGACCCGTGAAACCCTGAATACCGTTGGCAGCATTAAAATCCGGCCCCTGAAGGAATGCCGTGAGCCGCACGTGACTGGGAAGATAGTGCACCCGGAAGTCTTGCACCATATTGGAGCCGATGTTGGTGATCAGACCGATCGCCGCATCCTGTCCGTTGGATGTAAGAGACGCGGTCTTCAGGAGTGGTGCAGCATTGGGATCGGTTTCACGGTTGTTGACGTAGATCCATCGACCAAAGAGACGATTAGCATGATTCAGCTGGTGGTCGATTCGGATCGTGAACTGATCGTAGTCAATCGCCTGGGATGGAACAGCCTTGAATGTATTGGACCCACTGTTGGCGTGAGGTATATAGGCCAGAACGGCAGCCGCCTGAGCAGGAATCCGAGACGGACAAATTACATTGAGCACTCCATTACAGCTCAGCTGCGTACGGGGCGTCGTCGTCGGATCGTAGATCGGCTTCAAACCTGCGGCGCTGAAGTCTCCGTTCCGCTGAGCCTCCGTCGGAACAATGCTATTGACGACGAGACCTTGCCTGAGCCGTTGGGCTTCATAGTCGACAAAGAAGAAGGTCTTATCTTTTCCGTTATAGAGATGCGGGATCGAAAGCGGTCCGCCGATGTCGCCTCCGAACTGGTTTCGCTTGAGAATCGCGCGCGTCGCTGAAAAATAATTGCGCGCGTCAAGTTTGTCATTGCGGATGAATTCGAAGATTCCACCGTGGAATCGATTCGTGCCTGACTTGGTCGTTGCGTTGAAGAAGGCGCCACCGCGGTTGAACTCCGCGGAATAAGGGCTCTGCTGGACGCTGAATTCTTGCAGTGCGTCAATCGATGTCTGGATAAACGTTCCACCCTGATGCTGTTCGCTGACATCGACACCATCGAGAAGAAATGAGATTGCGCTGCCACGAATGCCGCTAATGGTGTTCCCGTTGACGATCTCAGGACGGATTGCCAACGAATTGCCTGTAGGCGGCAGAAGTGCGGCGCCGGGAGTGAGTTCGGCAAGCCGGAAGAAGCCGCGTCCGTTCAATGGCAGATCGGTGAGTTGCTGGTTTGTGACGACGGTACCGAGCGTAGCAGTATCTGTACTCAGCAACGGAGACTCGGTTGTCACTTCGATAGTCGTGGTAGCTTCACCTATCTTCATTTCCAGGTCCTCGCGGACGATCTGTCCGACCTGGACCTCAATATTTGCAGCATTGATCGTCTGGAATCCCGTTGCGGACACGGTCAGGGAATAGTTTCCTGCTGCTACGGGAGTGATGACGAAATCTCCCAGCGAATCAGTGAGTGCCGTCTGGGCAATATTCGTGCCGGAATTTGTGGCTTTTACGATCGCGTGAGGAATTGCCGCGCCTTGAGAATCAGTGATGTGACCTACGAAGCGTCCCGACTCTACCTGGCCATAAGTAGAGAGAGTCCACCCCAGGATGAGGATCAGACCCAATAGGTACTGAGCCCCGATGACATGGTTGCGAGCTTTCATTTCGTCCTCCAGCTCTGACATTTGCGGAGATTCGATCTTGTCTAATCCGAAACTCTTCTCGTATCGAATTTTTCCGACGCCCAAAGGTAGTACCAAGATTTAAGGAGTGTCAAGCCAAAAATCGACATTTCTGTTCCTAATTGTGGAATTCGATCGGCAAGATTCCTCTCATACAAACCTCTCTCGTCCAACAGGTCATTTCCAAAACATCTCTCTTATTCAAATATTTTTTCGTTTTTTGGACCGACTTTTGGCCCAATACGAAAGATTGGGGCTATGCTTGGTAAGCAGAATGGGAGAAAGGCTTCGTGCCCATCCCTTTGTTTTCTTGGTAGCACCATTCAAAGAAGAAGATCGGAATTGTTTATGGACGACAAATCCATTGACATCAAATTGCCGGTAGCACACTATTCCAGGATGCGGGAACCTGGAAAAACCGGGCTTGGCGACGTTGGACATGTCCTCAACGATAAAGAAGATGTCACACAGTTACTGATCCTTCGTTTTCAGCAGTTACTGAGCGAGGGACTACTGTCGCCTGGAACAAAACTGCCGCCGGAACGAGAGCTGGCTGCGAGCTTCGGCGTGGCTCGCTCTTCTCTGCGACCGGCACTTAAAGTGCTTGAGATCATGGGTGTCATTACACAAAAGGTTGGCGACGGGAGTTATCTCAACAAGGATGCATCCTCGGTGCTCGCCGTACCAATGGAGTTTCTGTTCCTGCTTGATGACACCTCGCTGCAGGAACTTACCGAGATGCGGCTGATGATGGAGCCGGCGCTTGCTGCTAAGGCAGCGGAACGAGCGAATGCACAGCACATCGCCCTGCTCCGGCAGTCTATCCTTGATCTCGAGCAGAGCAAGAAAGACCGCATTCGTCTCGTCTCTTCTGATCTTCTATTTCATCGCGCTATCTTTCAAGCGTCAGGAAATCGCCTCGCTGGACGCCTCTTTCAGACCATTCATCGCGCGATGCTGAATATGATGATGATGACCTCGCAGCTCGTCGATCTGGAGCATACGCTGGAATTTCATAAGCCAATTCTGGTTGCAATTGAGAAGCGTAACCCGGACCTTGCCGCACGTCTTATGACCGATCACCTGACCGATGCACGTAATCTCCTGCTCCACTCCCGGCAGGTGGAGACTGCGCGCCAGCTTCGCGATCATCTCGCTTCGGGCCAGTCTGTTCATAAGCGATTTCGCAAAGCGGCCGCCCTGCCGCGGAGATGAAGCTCCTTTTTTAAAAGACGACAAGACAGCATTACTTCCGCACACAATTAAAGGTAATACCAATTTTGCTCTATCTAAAGAGAGCTTTTTGGCCCAATTATGCATAAATTTCCAATTGCGCTTGACAAAGTTTTTATATAGGTACTACCTTTGCATTCGCTAAAACACAATCGAACAGTATGTTCCGATTTTGGGGGAATTGCATGCACAATCCTGGTGTAGGTCGTCGGCCAGAGACGTCTTCAGAGAATGCTCAGACTAACTTTAAGCAAATAAGTAAACGATTACCCGTCAGCATCCCAGAGATTTTTGCTCTATCTGCCGGGCACTTCTATCCGAAGCGCCGCTATCGGCTCGCGCTAATTGTGGCGACCCTGGCTTTCGTGTTAGAGATGTGCGTGCTGCCGTGCGTGGCACAGTTCAACAGCAGCATACGTGGCGTCGTGCAGGATTCTACCGGCGCGGCCATCGTCGGGGCAAACGCTACGCTGACAAATCTCGGCACGAATGTCTCAAATTCGAGCGTAACTGACAGCTCTGGTGCATACGATTTTCGCAGCCTCCCGGCGGGCGACTATCGTTTGCAGGTACAGGCGACCGGCTTCGCCAACGCGACGATTCATTCCGTCCTGCAGACTGACGAGAGCCAGAATCTTCCCGTAAAAATGGATATTTCGGGAAGCTCGACCATCGTCGAGGTTCAGTCGGAGGCTCCTCTGCTGGACACCGCTGACAGTCGCATTCAAACGACGCTCCCTCAAACTCAGATCGACTCCCTTCCCATGCAAGGACGCACCGTGATCAGCCTGATTTCGCTGGCTCCGGGTGTAACCGGACTCGGACTTGCATCCGGAAGCCCACCCGACAATTTCAACGTAGAGACGACCAACAATGTTACAGCCAATGGTAGAGGGTTCGATGGGAATTTGTATGTCGTCGATGGTTTGGACATTACCAGTTCTGTAAGGCCAGGAGTTATCAATACCTCTCCAAACCCTGATTCGGTGCAGGAGGTCGCGATCCAAACCAACACTTACTCCGTCGAATACGGCCGTGCCGGTTCCATCCAGACAGCGATCAGCACAAAATCAGGCACGAACCGGATTCATGGGTCGGCCAGTTACTATTACACTTCCCAACAACTTTGGACCAGGTCAGAGTTTGTCAGCAAATATGCGCCATTTCACTACAACAACATTGCCGGAACGATCGGCGGCCCTATCATCAAAAACCACACCTTTTTCTTTGCCTCCATTGAACCTTTACGTTCGCTGACGACCACAAGCGCGGCAACAACCTTTGAGTCACCGGAGTTTGTTCAGTTTGCCAAGCAGAACGATCCCAACTCAATCGGTACTTCCCTGCTAAGCAAATATCCCGTGAACAAGGCAACAATCACAAGCGTTGCAAAGACTGCCCAGGCTGTTTTTGGGGCGACATGCGGGACCCCGGCTACTCAGAATATTCCCTGCACGCTGCCGGTAATCGATAACGGCAACTACTCTCTCAGCCCCTACAGAAACGGAACACAATGGTCGCTGCGTATCGACCAGAATTTCAGCCGCGACCGAATCTACGGAAGCTACTACAACACTGGCCTGTCAACCCTGACCGCGTCTCCGCGGCAGGGCATGAATCTCGGCAACTCTCAGACGAGCCGAAACGGACAGGTGAATGAGACTCACACCTTCTCTCCCAAGATGTTGAACGAAGCCGCCTTCGGATACCTGCAGATCGAAGGGATCGCCGGCACTTCCGGTCAATTCGACGTTCCCATCTCAACGATCCAGGGGCAGGGGACAGGTGTTGGAGTAGGCCCTGCCGGTCAGGATTTCATCCAGCACAACTATCACTGGCGTGACACTTTCAATCTTGTTCGCGGACGCCATAATTTGCGCATGGGATTTGAAGGTTTCCACGGCGACGAGCTCACTCTGTTTGCCACACAGTACTCTCAGCCATCGTTTGTCTTCACCAATCTGTTGAACTTTGTTACGGACACTCCCTTCTCCGAGAGCAACATTTACTACAACCCTCTCACCGGTTTGCCACGTCCGTTCAGTCTCGGCGTTTCAAGCACGACTTGGGGATTCTTTGTGCAGGATGAATGGCGAGTGACACCGCGCTTCACATTCCTGCTCGGGGGGCGCTTCGATAACTTCGGCAATCCCTATCCTTCGAAGGCGCTCGGATCTGTTCTGAGCAACTTCATTCTCGGCAGTGGTTCGGATCAGCTAACCCAAGTGGCAAACGGAAGTTTGAAGAGCACGCCGAACGTTTATAACAGCGCGCCTAAGGCTTTCACTCCACGCATCGGAGCGTCGTGGGATCCAAATGGGCACGGCACCTGGGTTGTTCGCGGCGGCATTGGCCTCTATCATGATTGGTTTACAAACGGGGAACTGACAGTTCCTCTCCGTTCCAACCTGCCCGTCTATTCCCTGCCGACTTTCCTTGCAACTCAAGGAACAAAGCCGATCTTTTCAGTTGGAACGAGCGCCACCTATCCTTTCGGCTACATTCTGCCGGTGCAACCACCCTCGGTTCCAGACAGCCATGGTGGCGTTGTTGGCCAGCAGAATTCGATCGGAGGAACGGACCCGAATCTGAAAGAACCAAGCATCCTGAATTACACAATTGGCGTTGAAAGACAGCTTGGCCGTCATATTGTTGCCGGTCTCAACTATGCGGGTTCTCAGGCTTACAATCTGCCGGAAGGCAACGTCTCGACGATCAATGCCAACAACGATGTGAATCGCGTAGCCGGAAATCTCATCACGAACAATAATGTGTTGATTCGTCCCAACCAGAGTTTTGGTGCGATCAACTACACGAAAAATGGCAATCAATCTTCGTATAACGCATTCATCGCCACTCTTACCGGACGATTTGGCTCAAGAGACTCGTTTCAGGCGTCCTATACTCGTTCGCAGGCTTACGACTACGGCCAACAATATCCGGACGCCAACGTCGATATCTCTCAATACCACGGTCCAACCGCCTTCAATGCACCCAATCGCTTTTCCCTAAGCGAAAGCGTGGAGTTGCCGTCGCTCAAAAATCAGAACTTGTTCGTCAATGCGCTGGCCAATGGCTGGGTCATCTCGGGAGCAGTCATCTTGCAGAGTGGCCAGCCCTTCACAGTTCTTACGACAGCAACCTTCCAACCAACATTCGATGCCTCAAACCATGTGAACGGGCTCAAGGCAGGCAGCGGAGACTATAACGGTGATGGCTACAACTACGATTTTCCAAACGCGCCTGCAAGTGGTTATTCGCAACCGACAGACAGACAATCCTATCTCCATGGCCTTTTCCCTGCCTCGTCGTTTGGGATTCCCGCCCTTGGAACGGAGGGCAATGAGAAGCGAAATTTATTCAACGGACCTGGATATGCGAACACCGATATGAGCGTTCTCAAAAATGTTCCTCTCAAAGAGATCGTTCGTCTTCAGTTTCGTTGTGAGTTTTTCAACTTGTTCAACCGTCCCAATCTGTCGGGATTCATCAACGATCTCTCCAACTCTTCATTTGCTAAAGCAACGTCCACTTTCAACCCACGCTATATTCAGCTTGGCGCAAAAATTATCTTCTAAATCGTCAAATGCTTAACAGTTGATCAAACCAAAGAAGCGGTTGAGCGCGACTACGAACGACTCAACCGCTCTATTTTTGAGGTGAGAATGAGTTATTCAAGAAGAGATATTCTCGGGGGAATGGGCGCCGGGCTCGCACAGTTGTTGTTTTCCAGGCCTGTCAATGCGGCGGGATTTTTTGGTGGCGCAATTCCCGCATTGGAAGCAGGTGCAGCGAATGGCTCGCTGACGCTTGTAGCCTTTAGCAACAGAATTCTCCGCATACGTGTTGTTCCACTGTCGAAACTTGGGCCTGCGAGTGAATTGGGGATTGTTCCGCGCGAATCGGCTCCGCTTCTCGATCAGCCGAAGAATCCTGACGGTTCGCGAACAGTGACTTGGGGTGCAAATAAGATTCAGGTGCAGGAAGGCCCGCTCCGATTGACGATCACAGATGCCTCAGGCAAAGTTCGTCAGGAGTTGCGCTTCAATGCACAGGGAGGAACTGTTCAGTTCCGGCTCGGCGATGGGCCCATCTATGGCATGGGGGAAGGCGGTCATCCTTTCGACCGAAGAGGCACAACCGATACGATGCGCAATGGTCAGCATCGCGGAGATCTCGCAACCTATGGGGCACGCGTCCCGGTGCCATGGCTGATCGGAACAGAGGGGTGGGGACTGTTTTTTGCACATCCAACTGGAGCGTTTGATCTGACCGGAGAACAAGGCCTGTTTACACCATCGCCTGAAACGCCAACCCGCGACATTTTTGTCATTCTCGGTGACACACCGTCTGAATTGTTGGGTGCATGGGCTGATCTTAGTGGACATCCCCATATGCCCCCACTATGGTCGCTGGGTTTTCAACAATCGCATCGAACGCTGGAGAGCCGGTCGGAAATACTCGACGAGTGCAAGACTTTTCGCGAGAAAAAGCTGCCTTGTGACGCAATGATTTATTTAGGGACAGGATTCTGTCCATCTGGATGGAACACGGAGCATGGTTCCTTCACGTTCAATCCGACCGTATTCCCGGACCCCGCCGCAATGATCAAGGAGATGCACGCGGAACATTTCAAAGTCATCGTTCACGTTGTCAGCCCGCCGGAAGATCTGCATGGAAGCGTCAAAGACACTGGCGCCGCCGCCGAGGATCCTAGCAACGCAGCAAAATATTGGTTGAAACATAAGGACGTTCACAACCTAGGTGTCGATGCTTGGTGGCCCGATGAAGGAGACGAACTGGCGCCCCCTTCCCGGCTTGCACGTAATCAGATGTATTGGGAAGGCTCGCAATTATTTACGCCGAACGTTCGGCCCTTTTCTCTGCATCGCAACGGCTATGCTGGAATGCAGCGTTATGTCTGGCTCTGGTCAGGAGACACGCTCTCTACCTGGAAGACGCTCGCTGCGCAAATCATGGTCGGGATCACTACCGGTCTCTCCGGAATTCCGTACTGGGGTACTGATACTGGCGGATTCGTGCCCACCAAAGAATTGACTGCAGAGTTATTCGTTCGCTGGTTCCAGTTCAGCGCGTTCTGCCCGTCCTTCCGATGCCATGGCCGCACCTGGAAGCTTCGCCTTCCCTGGGGCTGGAACCTCGGCAACTTTGGCCCTGCCGAGTTTGATGGCCAGTTTGTTGCGACCACTTTGCCAACACCCGAAGAATTGCACAACACAGCGGTCGAAGGCATCTGCAGAAAGTATCTGAACCTTCGCTATCAGCTTTTACCCTATCTCTACTCCACTGTAGCCGAGACGCATGAGACCGGCCTTCCCATCATGCGAGCACTTTGGATCTACTATCCTCATGATCCGAAAGCGACGGCAACGGATGATTCCTACATGTGGGGCACTTCGATTCTGGTGGCCCCGGTAATCGAAAAAGGTGCGACGCAACGCAAGACCTATCTGCCGCAAGGACAGTGGTGGGATTTCTGGTCACAGACCAAGGTCGACGGCGGAAAGGAAGTCACTCGCGACGTCGATCTGGAGACACTTCCTCTGTACATCAAAGCAGGTGCGATTCTCCCCATCGGTCCCGTCAAGCAATACGCCGATGAGAAGATCAACGAGCCGCTAACACTGCGGGTCTATCCAGGAGCAGATGGACAGTTCACTCTCTACGAAGACGATGGAATTAGCTACGACCATGAACGCGGCGACTTCACAAAACTTCAATGCGCCTGGAGTGACGGAGACCGAACGCTCACCGTCAAGACGGCTAACTCGCCAAAAAAGGCGGTGGCTCACAGATCGCTTGTCGTTGAAGTAGTCGGGGTTTCTGACAAAAAGACAGTGACGCTGGATAGCCATCCGCTCGCAGTGAAGTTCTAGACGGCCCATCCTCACAATAAAAAGGCCGCAATCCCAGACTGGGTTGCGGCCTTTCCACTTCTTTAGACTACGCGTCGCGGTAAGGGATCCATACCTGCATCGACGCTGGTTCGCGATTGGCCCAGGCGTAATAAGGAATCAGCGTCAGTGTCGTCGGCGTGACGACCGGCTTTGCTGCATTCTCGACCGGAAAATACAGTCCTGGATCGGCGGCTTTACTGATCGTTCCTGGGTGGCTAAGAGTCATCACTCCATCCAGAAGAGTAGGTTCATACTTCGTTGCTGTTGTTCCGTCGAGGCGAACGGTGTAATCCGCCATGCTCACGCCTGGGGCGTGGTCTTTTTGGTCCAGATGTTCCATGCAGAAGACGATCGGCCCACGCTGGAAAGCGACTCTACCCCGGTCTTCCGTCACAGCAGGATTTGCTTTCAGCAGATGGGTCGTCATGTCAAAGTTGAGATCGACGGTGTCGTTGGCAGCCCACCGGCGCTTGATTGCGAGATACTTCCCAGGCTTGGCTCCCGGAAATTCTTTGCCATTTACCTTGATCGAATTGCTGACCGACCAGCCCGGAATGCGAACGTAGACCGTAAATTCGCTGGGCGTCGCCGGGCTTACGGAGATTTTGACGTCCCCGTTCCAAGGATAGTTTGTCTTCTGCTGAATCTTAAGAGCCGAGCCATCTTGCAGATGCCAATTCATCTCTGAGTTGTCGTAGAGATTAACATAAACACCGTCTGCGCTGGTGCTGTAGAAGTAGCCGGAAAGTGAGGCGAAGGTGCGCTCCAGGTTGGGCGGGCAGCACGTCGTGTCGTACCAGGCGTTCCGAATCCTGCCGTCGACCAGATGACGGTCTCTCGATTCACCTGAGGGATCGAACGCCAACGGATTCCGGTAACAATAAGTTGTGCCATCAAGCGACATTCCGGAGTTGATGCCGTTGTAGAGTGCACGCTCGATTACATCGGTGAACTTGGCATCACCCGAGGCTGCCAACATCCTCCAGTTCCACATCATATTGCCGATTGCGGCGCAACTCTCGCCGTAGGCCTGCGCATTCGGCAACTCATAAGCATCACCGAAGGCCTCGCCCGCAGCACGCGCACCCACACCACCGTTGACATAGAGTTGATGTGCATTCAGATCATCCCAAAGAACGTTCAATGTCTTCCAGTAAGCCTGATCGCCCGTTTCGAGATAGTAGTCCGTTGCACCGCAGCACGCATACATGCAACGTACGGCATGCCCCTCAAGCTTCGTTCTCTGGGGAAAAGGAATCCCGCAGTACATATAGACGATCTGTTGCGGCTTCAGAGGAATTCTTGAATCGCCGTGCAGGATGTAGCCCGCGAGTTCGATGTACTTCGGGTTGCCGGTTGTCCGAGAGAGTTCGATCAGAGCCATCTCGATTTCAGGATGGCCGGAAACGATTCCTTTCTGATTGGGCCCGGGGCCATAGTTCGGTATCAAAAAGTCGTCGACAAAACGCATTCCTGCATTCATCAGCGTCGGGTCGCCTGTTGCCCGGTAGTAGGCAATTGCACCCTGCAGCATGTGGCCGATGCAGTACAGCTCATGTCCGGTTGTTTGGGTGTCGTATTGCATCCGAAGCGGCTTGCGGTCTTCGTTATAGTAAGTATTCAGATAGCCGCTCGGCTCCTGGATCGCCACAACGTCGCGAATCATTGCATCCGTCATCTTTCGCAGTTCTGGTTGGTCGCCATTCTGCAGCTGAAAGCCAACAGCTTCGGTCCATTTATAGATATCCGAGTCGGAGAAGACGGGCCCCTTTTGCGGCTGGGTAGACTTGCCGGTGAGACGCAGAAAATTATCCATCCGGCCATGATCCACCAGTTCCTTCTGCATGCTGGGAATACTCGATGTCAGATTGATCTTGCGCCGCTGCGACCAGAATCCATCCTCGATCACCACTGCTCTCACCGGCACTGTCTTCAACTTGGCATATCGAGAGTTAGACAAATCGATGACTCCGGCATCTTTCCATTTAGTCGAGAATTTGGATGCCTGTTGGGCCTCGCTCAGAAACGAGAGCAGGCCCGCCCCCTTTGGCTGAGCGGAGGCAAGTACGGAGGGAACAATCGAGACAGCAGCGGAGGCGATAAATCTTCTGCGAGATACCCTTTTCTTCATAGCCGATTCTCCATAACAATTTGCGTACTCGTTCTAAATTCTCAAGACGTGCTCATAGTTCTCACTCGCTCTGTATCAAATCCAGAGCGACAGTTTCTCTAGGTTTGATGATAGAGACGATAGTTCTCGTCTTTGATGTAGGCATAGGGCAACATGCGAACCTTGCCGGCGTTAGTTGCAACCTCCCAGGCAGCAGAGCTTCCGATTCGCTGGGCAGCAAGTAGTTGCTTCTGCGTAATCATCGAGGCAGCAGGCTCGATCGCAAATAGGGCCACCGGGCCAAAGAGAAGAGCAACCGTTTGCTGGTGATGGTCATCGATAGGAGCAAGTCGCAGCGGCATATCGAGTGATAGTTCAATACGGTCGCCGTCCTTCCAGGTGCGGTCGAGGTTAGCCCAGATGCCGGGGGTGAGAACCACGTCGATCGCATTGCCATTGACTGTAACTTTGGTCTTGCGGCCAGCCCATGCAGGTATGCGCAAAGCGATCGTAAATCGCTCAGGATGCGACAGCGTAAGATTCATGCTGGCATCGCCGTTGGCCGGATACTGTGTGTGTTGCGTGAGCGAGGCACGCGCGCTTCCCTGCTGCCAGCTAATTCGCGAGGGCACGTAAAGATTGACATTGATCCCCTTCGCACTGCGCAGGTAGGAGCTGATGCCGTAGTCGGCAGTGAGTTGCGGAAAGGTGCCGGAGCAACAGGGCCACTTCTGTTCGTAGTCAATTTTTTTGGCACCATGGTTGTTGTAATCGGCGTAGTAGAAACTGACACCGTCCGGGCGAATGGGACGAGCGCCGAGAATCGTGTTGTAGAGGATAGTCTCCATCGCGTCTCCGTAGCGGCTGTCTCCGGTGGCGCGCATGAGATAGCGCGTGACTTTGAATTGCCCGTACGCGCCGCACGGTGTCTCAAAGCTGCTGTGCGTCTTCGTCAGGCTGTCAGCCAGACCATCAGTGCCCGGCTTTTGAAATGTCTCGTCCGGGCCCCATCCTCCGGTGGCATAACTCTGCTGCAGAACGAAGGCAAAGCCATTCTTAGCGGCGAGGAGATGCATCTGACTGCCGTCGGTAAGGTAAGCCTGGATCGCGGAACAGAGCCCGTTAACGTGGCTGTACGCGTGCTGACCAGGCAACATGTTCACGTTCTTCGAGAGCGGCCCAAAGTAAGTATCGTCCTCGAGGAAGCGCTGAGCCAGTTGGCGATAGCGCGCGCCGGCTCCCCGCTGATAAGCAAGGTAGAAGTTCTCTGGAAGCGTATAGCTCTCGTCCCAGGTCCACGAAATGTTCTTGTGCGGGCGCGCAGCCATCTCAGCACGGTCGAGCGCTTTGGGAGGAAGAAACGGAAGAACAGCATCAGTCGCATGACCGAGAACTGCGAAGGCCTGCGGATCCTGTGCGAACTGATGCGCGTCGATGAGCCCGCAGTTCGTTTTGTCAAACGTGTAGGCAGGGATGCAATAGTCGCTATAGAACTTCTGGCTGATCGTAGGAGCAAAACCAGCAATCAAACGATGGACCTTGGCCTGAGTCGCCTTGTCTCCCGTTACTGCGTAAGCGCGAGAGAGACCCGAGATCCACTGGCCGAAGGTGTGACCTGGAATATAACCCGTCATATTCTTTGGCGGATCGAAGAGGCTCGACGGAGTGTACCAGCCACCCAAATCTTCACCCGGAGCAGGTAACCCGGAGAGTTGGCGAAAGGGTTTTAGGATACTGTCCTCGTTCAGATTCATGAAAAGACTATGATTCTGCTGGAACTGCACAAGCATCGGACCATCGAGGAGCTGCACATCTTTGTAATCGAACTGAGTGAGCGGTGTAGCGGGGCCAGCCGCAGTCGGCGCGGCTAACGCTCGAGCATTGCGAAGAACAGCAGTACCTGCGGCAAGAGCTGCACTGCTCCTAAGGAAGGTTCGACGGGATGGCATGGACATTGTCAGAGAATCCTCTCGGTATGCGTTCCACACTAAAATCCGGTAATCGTTTACTCGGATAGGACGGTTACTACTCCTCAAAGGAAGCGAGTCGAGAGTAGCACTCTCGAGGAGGAGCTGTAAATCATTGAAATAATGCAGACGCCCCTGGCAAATGCCACCGCTGACTACAGGTTCGGAACCTGCTGTATCGGCTGGGCTTCCTCGAGCATGTACTTCGTCTTCGCCTCCTGATTATGCGCCTTCGCCTCTTGAAATTTTTTGACCAGAACCGCAGTTTTGTCCGAATGGTTCAATTTACGTTCGGCAAGAAGTTCCTGATAGAGGGCAACCTCGTCGTAAGGATCGCGCTTTGTTGCTTCCTGTGCTTGCTCGATAACACCCGCCAGATCGTTCTTGCGGAGTAGCAGAACACACAGCAGATCCCGTGCGGGTTGATAACCAGGCTCGAGTTGGATGGCGCGTTTTGCGCTTGCAATCGCCTTCTCCATCGTCTTCTCGTCCGCGCCCTCGGTCTGCGAAAGAGCCTCGGCGTAAAGGTAATGCAAGAGAGGGTCATCAGGATGAAGCTGGCTTTGCTTTGCAAAGAGATCAAGAGCGGATGCATTATCGTGTTTTTGGCTGAAGAGCATGCCCATCGCATCTTCAGCGAAAGATAACTTCGGATCCAGACGATGCGCCTCCTCAAAATCACGGAGAGCATCATCCATCTGCGTCATCTGCTCTTCAAGAACACCCCGCGCCAGATAGAGGCGGGCCTCGGATGGAATCTGCTGAATGCCGAGAGTGAGAAAGTCCGCGCCAACTTTAAAAGCGCCGTGGTTGAAAGACATCTCGGCAAATGCAAGATACGCGCTCGCATCTTTTGGGCTGAGTTCGATCGCCTTACGAAACCATTCAACAGCCTGCGGAGTATTGTTATCCGCCTCGGCAAGCTGTGCAGCCAGTAAGAACGCGATGCTATCGCGCGCACCCGCGACGAGTAGAGGTTGAAGAGTCACGAGGGCCGCAGGACGGTCCTTTGCAGCCGCCTGCGCGCGTGCAAGAGCAACTCGATTCATGTTGCTGTCTTCGAGGACAAGCAGTCTCGATAATTGAGGCACAGCTTCCGTCGGACGCTCAAGCGAAACCAAGCATCCGCCGTACTGCCGCAAAGCGGCCGCGCTCCCATTCACCCGGCTCGGCGCCTTTTCGTAATTCTCTACGGCGCCTGCGCAGTCTCCATTGCGGGCATCGATCGCGCCAAGCATGGCATATCCCGTCTCATCCGCAGGACGAAGTTTAATGACCTCGCTGACGAGGTCCCTGGCTTCCCGTTTGTTCAGGAGAAATGCGGTCTCTGCAGCTCCCTCAATCGCTGCAAGAGACTGAGGACACTCACTCATTGCAGAGTGAAATGCCTTGTAAGCAGGCTCCAGCTTGGCTTCGCCACGAAGAGCGAGACCAAGGAGCACATTGCCATTGCAATCTCGCGGATTCGCGGTCACATAGGCAGTGGCCGCCTGCTCCGCCTGTTGAAAGCGATGAGCCGCGAGAAGGTTATAGATCTCTTGCTTTTGTGTTGACGACTGCTGCGCGAACGAAGATGTACTTGGAGGGAGAACTGAAGACAGACAAAGAACCCCGTTCACGAGATTCGACTTGATCAGGGCCGCCTTCATAACTCCTACGATAACTCCTCCGTACTAAAAAAACTGCGGCCGGCACAAAACCGGCCGCAGCTATCATTTTGGGAAGAATTAGAACCGCAGGTTACCGCCTATCTGGATGAGACGTGGTGTGGCTTGTGATGTTGCTTTCCCGAAGTTGCCATCGGGCAGATTGACATCCATGCCGGTTAGGTTCGGGTGATTGAAGAAGTTGAAGAACTCAAAACGCAGCTGGAAATTGACTGATTCCATAATCCGTGTATTCTTCAACACCGCAACATCCCACTGCTGGAACCCAGGAGCTCGGAACGCAGAGTACCGTTCATTCCCTTCACTGCCGAAGGATGGTTGTGGGAAATTTGCGGTTGTAAAGAGTCCATTCAAATAAGACGATCTGCTCGAGTTGTAGCTATAGCTGAGAACATTCGGATAATCGCGGTTGTCCCCATCGGCATTGTAGTCTCCGCTGTTGGCAGCGTAACCGGTGAACTGTCCGCTGGCATTCTTGATGGGTGCGAATGGAGCGTTAGTTGAGACGGTAAACGGATTGCCACTCTGCAGAATGGTCGTTCCGCTGAGTTGCCACCCCGTAGCTACTCGTCCGACAAACCCTTCGCCGTTGTTATAGCCCGGCAGCTCATAGTTCCATGCCAATGAGAACCGGTTCGGAGCATCCCAAATCGACGGCGCGTAGTACTGGTGAGGATTGATGTAGGTTGGGTAGACCTGCGTATCGTCCTTTGACGCAGAGTGTGTGTAGGAAGCGTTGAAGAAGGCTCGGGCGAACCGTCCTCTCAACCCTACGATGAACGCGTTGTAGTTCGACTCGCGATCGTTCTGGGTATAGTTAACCGCACCAAAACTGGTGTTGAGTCGGGTGGGCGCCAGACTGTTGTGCGCAATCAGGTCGCCAGCCACTACGTTGATGTCCTGACCGTAACTTACACTGAACACCTGGCCGCCGCCGGAAAGGAGATTACGCCCATTCGCACCGCTATAGATCGCGGAGGCGACAAATCTTCGTCCGAGTTCCCGGTCGACCGCTACGGAGTAGGTGTAAGTAACGGGCGAGATCAGATTCGGATCGATACCGCCAATCGCGAACTGCAGGCCGACTATTCCTCCCTGTGGCGTTAGAGGTCTTGCCGGCAGAGTCGGATAGGTGTACCCGAATGGCTTTGTGTTTGTAGTTCCCAAAGAAAAGATCGGTGCTGGAGATGAAGTACCTGTCTGGAAGACGGGCATGATGTTGCCAGGAGGGTTGCCGCGATACTGCTCCTGTAGATTCGCGAGGGTTGGCCAGTTGTGGAAGAACCCGAAACCTCCTTTGACGACCCACTTGCCATCTCCGGTCGGATCCCATGCAGCTCCGATACGCGGGCTGAAGACATCCGTGATCGAGCGGTTCAATGCGTGATGGTGTTCGACCACCGAACCGTTGGCGATCTGAGTCTGTAGATCGGGCCCCGGCCCAAGGAAGAAATTACCAAATGCCGTGCTCGGAGTACGCGAGTATGGATTGCCAAAATCATCCCAGCGCAACCCATAGTTCAGGGTCAGCTTACGATTCACCTTCCATGTATCTTCCGCGAAGGCTCCGTGCGTAATGCCCGCGGCATCCCAGCTGTACTGAGTCTTCTGGCCCGAAACCGGATCGTAGGCTACGCCTGTCTCGGTAAAGACATTGTCCCTCGCAAGATCAAGCAGACTGTTGAAGTTGAAGGTTGGTTGATCGTACGGACCGTTGAACACTTCAACGTCATCCGCGAAGAGTCCTTCATAGCCTGCCCTAATGTTGTGCGAGTGATAGACGTGGGTTATGACATCGCGCCAATGGTAGTTGTGCTGGATAAAGTCACCCGCAGCAAAACCGGAACCAAACCCCTGTCCTCCACCTGTAATGTTGACCACGGGAACACTGAATAGGCCGGTCGCGGGCTGAACACCCTCCACCCGCATCGTTGCAAACGATGCCTCGTTCAACGTGTTGGGGCTGAAGGTGTGAGTCTCGTTGCCCTGAATGGCATATTGGGTGAAGGTATTGGTTGTCTTGAAAGCCGCGCGGGGATTGGTGCCGTTGCTATTGAGAGTCGTTCGATACCAAGTACCGTAGAGGCGCTCTTTGCCAAAGTTCTTATCGAGCCGAAGATTAAATTGATTGCCATTACGGTACGCGGTGTCTGCATAGTTTCCACTATCCAACATTGGTGTGGTGCAAGGCAGATTGAATGTGGAAGGAGTTCCGCAAATCGGACTTCCAGTCGTATTGACCGGGAAAAACGATGCAGCGGTCTTCGTAACCTGCACATTGGAGACATTGCTCACCGGATAAGTATTCAGCAGCTTAGTCCCGATTGTATTGGGGAATGCGCCTGCAGCCCATGCGGCAAAAGCAGGATCATTGAAGGTAATAGCTCCCCCCGTCGCATTCGACGCACGATAAGGTTCGATGGCGAAAAAGAAGTACCCGGCCTCGCGGTGTGGGATGATCGGTCCACCAATCGTGGCTGAAATGTTGTTGCTGTGGAATGGCTTGTAGCTGGCCCCGCTGAAATGTGTTCTGGCAAGGAATTTTTGATACGTGAAATAGTCGCTAGCATTTCCGTGATAATGATTCGTTCCGGACTTCGTCGTCATCGTCATCTGAATCGAACTGGAACGTCCGTAATCCACGTTGTACGTGTTCGTTTGAACTGTGGCCTCCTGAATGGAATCAGGATTGGGAGTCATATTCAACACCCCTGGACGAATCGAGCTGCTCACGTCCAAACCATCGACGATGTACATATTGCCAACTGCACCTTGACCATTGGCACTCGCGTCAACCTGTGTTTCCGTCGAGAAGTTATCGCGTCCAGATCCCGGGCTACCATTCGAAGTCACGCCAGTTCCTGTAACGCCCGGAGCAAGCGTTACAAGCGAGATCATATTGCGTCCGCCGAGTGGAAGCGCGGATAGGGTCTCCGTCGGCAATGTCTCCTGAAGTCGCGTATCAGCCGTATCCAGCAGAGGAGCTTGCCCTGTGACTTCCACCACTTCGGTTGAAGCTCCCACCACCAGGTTTACTGGCAGATTGAGGTTCTGATTGGTTTCCAGTGTGAGCGCAATCTTCGACCCCGAAAAACCCTTCATCGTCGTCGTCAGTTCATAGGGTCCCGGCGGCAAACTTACAAACTGGTAGACTCCAGCCGAAGTCGTCGTCGTGATGCGCTGCTCGTTCGTGTTGGTGTTGTGAAGCGTCATCGTGGCCCCCGGCACCATGGCTCCACTCGGATCAACAACTACGCCGGAAACAGTTCCACTGAACTGGGCCAACGCCCCAGAAGCAACCAACAGTAGACCGCACAGAATTGCGAAACGGATATTTCTGACTATGCTGCTCATACTTCAACCTCCTCCAAGTGCAACGAAAACTATGGTGCGCGAGAACTGCCCCTGAATTAGGAAACGTTTTCTACTGGCTCGGGTAAACGGTTTCTCATGTGCCGAACACTCTATGCGCTCTCGATTTGCTTCGTCAATAGAAAATTCCCCTATAGGGGGTTAAAAGAATCAACCTCAAGGTTGAGATTTCTCTACTTCAAGAGGTCAACCATTCTTGCAGGGCTGAACCATTGCCTCTGAGGAATCGGGCAGAGCCCGTTCAGAGCAACACTAATTCTCTTCAAGCACGCCTCGAGACGACCCTTTTTCTACTGTTCAAAAACCCGCAAACCAGCCCTAAGCGTTGGTTGCCGATTTAGCCTTGGCTTTTTTCGCGTTTGTCATCGTTCCACGAGGAAATCCAGTCGACTCCCTGACTATCAGGTCCGTACGGATTTCGTACTCGCGCTGTGGTGCGGGGTCGTTTGGATTTTCAGCATGAGCGCGGAGCGCCATGACAGCAGAGCGTGCAAGCTCGAAGCGTGACATCTGCACAGTCGTCAACGGCGGAATCGTTACCTCGGCGATGTGAATGTCATCGAAGCCGATCACCGAGAAATCATCTGGCACACGCAGACCAGCGCGATACAGCTTGTGCAGAACTCCAATAGCCGTCATATCATTCGAACACATAACCGCAGTCGGGCGCTTCTTGGTCGCGAGCAGGTTTTCCATGGAGGCGATCCCACCCTCCATGGTGTGGTCACCCTCGACAATCCACGAGGACTCCGGCACGATACCACACTCTTTAAGTGACCCCACAAAAGCCGCTCGCCGCGATTGGGCAGAATGAAGCGCCATCGGACCAGTAATGAAGGCGATGTCCCGGTGTCCCATCGCGGCCAGATGCTGTACGCCCTGTCGGATGCCGTGGTGATAGTCAACCTTAAGCACGCTCACGCTGGGCCGCTTTGGACCGACATCGATGAAGACGAGGGGAACCTTGCGTCTGGCGAGTTGATCGAGGAGAGGCTCCTCAATACCGAAGGTCATTACCGCGACCCCCTCCACCTTTCGTTCGAGCATCCGCCGAATGCAGTGCGACATTCGTTTCGGATCGTAGTTCGTGGAGCTGACCAGTATCTCGTAGCCATGTTCCACTGCGATATCTTCAAATCCTTGAATCAACTCTGGAAAGAATGGATTGGTGATCTCGGAGACGATCAAGCCGAAGATCCGGCTACGCCCTGAAACCAGCGCACGGGCCTGGGTGTTTGGAAAGTAATCGAGCTGGTCGATCACCTCCCACACGCGTTTCGCCATCCGTGGATTCACCGTCGGAACGTTATTCATCACGCGCGAGACGGTCGCGATCGAAACATTCGCCGCGCGAGCGATTGTGCGAATATCCATACGCTCCGGCGGCTTGCCATCGTGATTCGAAGATTTCACTTTCTTATCGGGCATTAGGTCCTTAGTGCAAATTTCTGCGTTTCATCCCAGCTTAGCTTAGCAAAGTCGAACACCACGTCCTTTCGTTGAAACATGCAGATGCGCCGTTCATTTGCTCCGGCAAATTCACTAGCGTCCTAATCGATGTCAGTTTCGTCTCTTGAAGAGCGTCGATATTGACAAGGGTTCTGCACGTCTATAGAACTGACTGAGAAAACGATTTCTTTAGCATCATGATTTGTACATCGAGAGAGTAGATCGTGGCAATTGTCGCAGGAGTTGATTTCGGAACACTAAGCGTACGCGTTACCCTGCTCGACAGCCAGCGTGGCCGCCTGGGGACCTCAGCCGCAGAATATCCCCTAAACCGCAAGCGAGAAGACCCTGACTTCGCCACACAATCGCACAACGAGCAAATGGTCGCCCTCGTTCGAGCCATGCGTCAGGCGCTCGCCGAAAGCAAAGTTAAAGGTGAGGAAGTCGTGGCCCTCGCCCTCGACACAACCGGTTCAAGCCTCGTTCCTGTCGATGCTGCGATGGAGCCCATCGACGACTACTATCTCTGGTGCGATCATCGCGCTCACGAAGAGGCCCGCGAGATTACGGAGATCGCCCTCGCCGAGAATCTCGAAGCAATTCACTGGTGCGGCGATGTTTACTCGCATGAATGGGGATTCGCCAAACTCCTGCATTGGCTGCGGCACAACCCCGACAAACGCGCCCGTTTCGCCACTGCGCTTGAACACTGTGACATGGTTGCTGCGACCCTGACGGGAGTTACCGACCCTGCAAAAGTGAAACGAAGCATCTGTGCCATGGGTCACAAATGGATGTGGAATCCCAAGTGGGACGGCCTTCCTCCACAGTCGTTTCTCTCCATGATCGATCCACTCTTTGATGGGATCCGAGAAAAAATCGGTGGCGAATATCTGGGCTCGAATCACATCGCCGGAACCCTTTCTGGAAAATGGGCGCAAGAACTAGGCCTGAAGGCAGGCATCCCGATTCCCGTCGGTGCCTTCGACGCACACTGGGACGCCATCGGCGCTGGTTGCCGCGAAGGCGATGTCGTCAACGTCGTCGGCACCTCGACCTGCATCATCGCGATGGCGAAAGAGACTGAGCTTGTTCCCGGAGTCTGTGGAGTTGTACCAGGCAGCGTGCATCCGGACTATACCGGCATCGAAGCCGGCCTTTCCGCTACGGGCGACATCTTCGAAGCAATCGCACGTCGCGCAGGCATGAAGGTAAGCGAACTCGCCAAAGGCCTCGAAAACTACCGCGCCGGTCAGACAGGCCTTCTGCGCTTAAGCTGGGACAACGGCGACCGCACAGTCCTGGTCAATCCCGAACTCGGCGGCGTTACCTTCGGCTGGAACCTTCTGCACACCGCACAGGACGAGCTGTTCGCCGCAATCGAAGGAACAGCCTTCCACACGCGCATTATTCTCGAGCGCATGGCCGAGCACGGAGTTCCTGTAACTCGGGTCATCAATGCCGGCGGCATCCCGCAAAGCAACTCCGTGCTCAACCAGATCTACGCCGACGTTCTGAACAAGCCCGTTCTGGTTCCCGACGGAACGCCGACCAGTCTCGGCTCGGGAATCTTCGCTCTGCTCGCGGCGGGTACCTTCAAAACGATTGAAGACGCTCAAAAGGCGGTGTGCCTTCCATATCGGACATACACGCCACAAGCATCATCTGCGGCAGTCTATGATCAGCTTTACCATCTCTACCGTAACGCGTACCTTGCTCTAGGCAAACCAAATTCGGAGCCGGCACGCCTGGGCAAAATATTGCCCGAACTGCGAAGAATTGCGGCCAGCGCACGCGCGTGATCCCCAAAAAGCGATGAAGTTGGATCCTGAGGAGCGCCGCAAAGAGGAGATCAATGATCCAAACATGGAGAACGTGGGTCGTGATTACGCTGCTGGTTTCAGCCGCAACTTTTTGTCACGCACAAACGCCTCATGCCTATTCCCTCTCGGGCGACGTCGCCGGAACCCACGATCCCTCCATCATTAAAGAAGGAAAGACTTGGTACGTCTTTGCCACGGGAAAGGCCCCCGACGGCGGGCAATTCGCAATTCGCTGCTCGGATGACCTTGAACACTGGAAGTTATGCGGCCATGTCTTCAACGTAGTTCCCGCCTGGATTCACGAACGCAGCCCCGGCACCAGAGATCTGTGGGCTCCGGACATCTCCTACGTTCACCATGAGTATCGTCTCTACTATGCTTACTCGCTCTTCGGAAAAAACACCTCTGGCATAGCCCTTGCCACCAACAAAACACTCGACTCGGCGAGCGCCGACTACAAATGGATCGACAAGGGTTTAGTCTTCGAATCGAAAGCGGAAGATAACTTCAACGCAATCGATCCCAACCTGATAGTCGACGCAAAAGGGGGAGAATGGCTCGCCTTCGGCAGTTTCTGGGATGGCATTAAGATGCGCCGCCTCGAAGATTCAGGCCTGCTATCGAAGACTGACACCACGCTCTACTCTCTCGCGCGTCGAGCAAAACCTGAAGACGCAGCACCAGCGCCACCCGGGCTGCCTGCAAACTGGCAGGCGATTGAAGCACCCTTTATCGTGCGCCACGGCGGATACTTTTATCTCTTCACCTCATGGGACCTCTGCTGTCGCGGCCTCAAAAGCACTTACAAAACAATGGTCGGACGATCGAAATCCGTAACCGGACCCTACGTTGACGCTACCGGCAAAAATCTTACCGAAGGCGGCGGTACCCTGCTGCTGACTGCCAATGCAAACTGGCTCGGTCCCGGAGGCGAGAGCGTCTTCCTCGGCCCGCACCGCCAGGACCTCATCGTCTTTCACGCTTACGACGCAGAGACAGGTAAGCCCTCCATGCAACTCTCGACCATCGACTGGACCGGTGGGTGGCCGCACGCCGTTCTGCAGGAATAAGCAAGATTAGCAATTCATTACCCGCTACTCCGAAGGAACTGCGGGATACGTTTTGCCTTGCGGAATGTATTGCGCTGCCATCTCACCAAAAGCCGCCACCTGAGCCGCTTCCCAAGCTCGATCTTTCCCAAGCTCCTTCGCAAGCAGAGAAGCAACAGCCGGCGCAATCGCAACGGCCGCGCGCGCATTCAATAAGAGAGCCCGCGTGCGTCGCGAGAGCGAGTCATCGACTGTCCGAGCCATCTCATGCCGCGCTCCCCATACCACCTCTGCCCCGATATAAGGCAAATCAGGATGAAGCTGTCGACCCAGCTCTGGCCTCTCCTTTGCGACCGCTAAAATAGCCGCGGCATCCGAGCCATACACCGACAAACTTCCCAGTTCTTCAGGATGCTCATCGAACCCGTGTACATGCGTCGTCGCCGTCACACACGGCCTTTCATCAAGCCCGCCAAGCGTAATCGCATGTTCGACGCAGTCCTCCGCCATGTGCCGATAAGTCGTCCACTTCCCGCCGGCAATCGTCACCAGTCCTGCATGATCGATATGGATCGTATAGTCGCGGGAGATGGCAGAAGTCCTACCTTCGCCTGAACCCACAGCTTTAGCCAATGGGCGAATTCCCACAAACACACTCAAAATGTCGTCACGGGTAGGTTTGCGACTCAAGTAACGCCCAGCCGTTTCAAGCACGAAATCAATCTCTTCTTCGAACGGCAGTGGCTCATAGGCAATCGAACGGATAGGCGTGTCCGTCGTTCCTACAAGCGTGCGGTTGTGCCAGGGAACTGCAAACAGAACGCGGCCATCATCAGTGTGAGGTACCAGCAATGCAGTATCGCCTGCAAGAAAAGATCGTTCGAATACCAGATGAATCCCCTGGCTCGGTACCATCATCGCTTCAGCATCTGGTTCCGCGAGGCGCCGCGTCTCATCAGTAAAGATACCCGTCGCATTCACCACCGCGCGTGCAGCAATCGTGTAACGTTCTCCGCTTTCCCCATCCACCGCGATGACGCCCCGCACAAAACCATCTTCATCCTTCGTTAGTTCAACAACGCCCGCATAGTTCAGCAGCGTCGCTCCGTGTTCCGCGGCTGTCATCATCAAATGAATCAGCAGACGCGTATCGTCAAACTGACCGTCGTGATACATCACGCCACCGCGCAACCCATCCTGCCGAATCGTAGGCAATAGCTCCAGCGTCTCCGCGAGCGATAGCGTCTTCGAAGAACCGAAGCTGTACTTCCCTGCAAGCAGATCGTAGACCTTCATTCCTATCCCATAAAACGGAGCTTCCCACCACGAGTAATTCGGCACAATAAACCGCAAGTTGCGCACAATATGCGGCGCATTTCGCAAAAGAATGCCGCGCTCCTTCAACGCCTCCATCACCAGCGAAAGATTTCCCTGTTCCAGATACCGCACGCCACCGTGAACCAGCTTCGTCGCACGGCTCGACGTACCTTTGCCAAAGTCTTCGCGCTCGAGCAGCAGGACGTCATAGCCACGCGTCGCCGCATCGACCGCGACGCCAGCTCCGGTCGCCCCTCCGCCGATAACAACGATATCCCATGGCTCCTTGCGATCCCGAACCCGAACCACCATCCCGTCGCGATTCATCGGCTCACCGCTGCCCAGTTCCGCGAGCGCGCTACCGCTTCTCGCCAATTCGATGCCAGCCGTTCCATCTTTTTCTTGTCCGCCTTTGGCTGAAAGACAGTGTCGGCAGCGCGATGCTTTTTCAGCTCATGCACGCCAGTCCAGAATCCAGTTGAAAGTCCCGCGAGATACGCCGCCCCGAGCGCCGTCGTCTCCAGAACCGCTGGCCTATGCACCGGAACACCGAGCAGATCAGCCTGAAACTGCATCAGTGCATCATTCGCCGCTGCGCCGCCATCAACTCGAAGCTCAGTCAGCGGACTCTTTGAACTCGCATCCATCGCGCGCAGAACATCCGCGACCTGAAACGCGATACTCTCAATTGCGGCTTTCGCGATATGCCCAATCTGCGTCCCTCGCTCAAGCCCGATAATCAAACCACGAGCCTGCGCGTCCCAATAAGGTGCGCCGAGACCGGTAAATGCAGGCACAAAAACGACACCACCCGAATCCTCCACCGAGTCCGCAATCTCTTCAACCTCCGATGATCGCCGAATGAACCTCATATTGTCGCGAAGCCACTGCACGACCGCTCCGCCAACAAAAATGCTGCCCTCCAGGGCATACGCAGGCTTTCTCTCGACACTGCAGCCCAGCGTTGTCACCAATCGCTCACTCGAAAGGGCAAACTGCCCACCGATATTCTGCAGAAGAAAACAACCAGTCCCGTAAGTGTTCTTTGCGTCGCCAGCAGAGGTACACAATTGCCCAAACAGCGCCGACTGCTGGTCTCCCGCAATCCCGGCGATCTCAACTTCGCCGAGCCCCAGCGTAGTTGTTACTTGCCCCACTCGCTCGCTCGACCAGACCACCTCGGGCAACATGCTCCTCGGCACACGAAACACCTCCAGCAGATCATCATCCCATCTGTCCTCAACGATGTTGTAGAGCAACGTCCGCGAAGCATTCGTGCGATCCGTAATATGCCGTCGCCCACTTGTCAGATTCCACACTAGCCAGCTATCCACCGTCCCAAACGCAAGCTTCCCTGCCTCAGCTCGCGCCCGCGCTCCGCTGACATTGTCGAGAATCCATGCAACCTTGCTCGCAGAAAAATACGGACTCAATAACAATCCAGTCTTTTGCCGCACCGTCTCCTCAACGCCATCATCAGAAAGTTTCTTCATCAGCTCAGCCGTCCGACCGTCCTGCCAGACAATGGCGTTATAGACAGGCTTGCCTGTCTCGCGGTCCCACACAATCGTCGTCTCGCGCTGATTCGTAATCCCAAGCGCAATGACATCCCTCGGCCGCACTCCCAGCTTGCCCATCGCAGCGACCGCGGATCCCAACTGCGATGTGAGTATCTCAAACGGATCATGCTCGACCCATCCGCTGTTCGGGTAAATCTGCCGAAACTCCTGCGCTGCCGTTCCCGCAACGCCACCATCATGATCGAACAGAATGGCCCGCGAACTCGTCGTTCCCTGGTCAAGCGAAAGTACATACGTCATCTCGTCTCCTTATCCGTCTTCTATGTAGTCGCTGCTCGCAAAGACTATGCTTTCGCGTCATCCATCAAAGCTCGCGCCCGCGCGGGCAAAAATGGACGAATCAGCAACTGATAAACCCCACCGCCAACTACCCCGCCAATCAGTGGAGCAACAACCGGAATCCACCAGTAGTTGTCAGGAGATGGAAACGCCGACGATCCCCACCCCATAAAAAAACAGAAAAGCCGCGGGCCAAAATCTCGCGCCGGATTCAGCGCCCAAGCCTCAAGATACCCCATCGAAGCCCCAATCAGTGCCACCAGGAGCCCGATCATCACAGCACCACCATTTGCACCTGGAGCCATTTCGTTGTACTGCTCCGTAATCGCGAAGATGCCGAGGATCAGAAACGCAGTGAGAATAATCTGATCACCAAACGCATGCATCGGCGTAATCGCGAGCCCCGGATGAGTAAAGAAGACTCCGGCCGCGCCGCCAGAACCCCGGGAAAGATTGTTCACCATATTGAAGTGATCGATCACAGGCGAAAACAGCACATAGACAATACCAGCCCCGAGAAATCCGCCTACTACCTGCGCAACAAAATAGGGAATGACCTTCTTCCACGAAAATCTGCGATATATCGCCAGCGCTAGCGTCACCGCAGGATTCGCATGGCACCCGCTCACAGAACCCGTCGTGTAGATTGCCAGCGTCACCGCCAATCCCCACGCAATACACACTCCCCAATAGGCCTGCTGATACGGACTAGGCGTGTAAAGCGTATACATTGCAGCGACAGAATCGCCAAAGGCGATGATGATAAACATTGCCATCGCCTCAGATATCAATTGACCAGCATAAGTCTTCGTCATGAACCGCAATCTCCAGCGCGAAAAGTCACGTCTTTTGCCGCTTTGATAGCTGACCCTATTTCTCCATAACTGTCCAGACAGATTTTCGTCACACAATCCCGCATAATGGAGAGTCGGGAGTATTCATGGGTCTATTCCGTAAAAAACTCAAGCAGGAACACAAGATCATGCTGCAGCATGACCGGGCCGCCGGCCAGCTTCAGCCGGAGATGCATCGTGCCACACCCGAGTGCCCCGAGCCGCAGCACTGGGCCATGATCGACTCCATGACCGCTGAGGTTGAAGTCCTCGAGTTCATCGCTACCCTCGTCACGACTATCAAGCCTCGTCTCGTCGTCGAGACCGGCTCCTTTCTCGGCATCTCCACCGAATGGATCGCCCGCGGCCTCGAACGCAACGGCTTCGGAAGAGTTATCAGCTGCGAGTTCGACCCCGTCGTCTACGCCCGCGCCAAAGAGCGCCTCGAAGCGTCGCCGCTCAAGCCATGGGTCGAACTCCGCAATCAATCCAGTCTCGAGATGAGAGTCGAAGGCACAATCGATCTCTTCTTCTCCGACTCTGATCCGGACATCCGGGAAAAAGAGGTCCGACGCTTCCTCCCGCAGATCAACCCAAACGGCATTATCCTCATCCACGACACCAGTTCGCATCACAAAATTGTCCGCGACTCCGCCCGCGCCATGGAATCCGAAGGCCTGATCTCCGTCGTCTTCCTGCCAACTCCGCGAGGCCTCGCAATCGCGCAAACTCGGGCTGGACGCAGCTAATGCAAGACCAGCGCACGGAGGAGTCGACTCCAACAGGAAAATCCCAACTCTTCCGCGCACCCATTGCAATGTTTTGGGCCGGCTTCCTCATCCGTGTCCTCTACATCACCATCGTCCACACTTATCGCATCCGTCCCGAAGAAGACCACCTTCAGTTCGGCTGGGAGATGGGACGCATCGCCCGCGCACTCGCCACCGGCTTCGGCTATGCAGATCCCTTCACCAGCCACTCCGGCCCCACCGCCTGGTCGCCGCCGCTTTATCCCTTGCTGATGGCAGGCGTCTTCAAAATCTTCGGCGTCTACACATCAGCCTCGGCTTGGATCCTACTCACCATCAATAGCGCCTTCTCCGCGGCAACCTCCTCGGTCATCTACGAGATCGCAACGCGCTGTTTCCACCGCACCGGTCGTGACAGAAAAATCGCACTCTGGTCAGGATGGCTCTGGGCTCTCTATCCCGCCGCTATGCAGTTCGCCGTACGTTGGCTCTGGGATATGTGCATCACCGCATATCTCTTCTCCAAAACCATAGCCATCGCCCTGCGAGCACGCTGTATAGGAGAAAATTCGCCCCCACCGGGATCCGCTGAATACCAAACCACTGGTCGATGGGCCGCCTTCGGCCTCCTCTCCGGGATCGTTGTCCTGCTCAACTCCACGCTTCTTCTTTTCATCCCGGCCTGCGGTCTATGGATGCTCGCCGGCGCGCGCAAATCCAAAGGCCCGCTGCAACCAATCTTCCTCCGCGCCGCCCTGGCTTCCATCATCGCTCTCGCTTGCATCGCCCCGTGGACGATCCGGAACTACAACGTCTTCCATGCCTTCATTCCTATGCGCGGCAACCTCGGAGCCGAACTCCATCAGTCCATCCTCTCCGAACATCAGGGCTTTCCCTGGGGAGCGACCATCCCCGTCTGCGAACCCTGCCCCGTCTTCCAGCAATATCGCGAGATGGGTGAAGCCGCCTACGTCCGCCGTGAGGGCGAATTAGCTAAGCACGAAATCAGCGCTCACAAACGCCGCTTCATCGACTACAGCCTCAAGCGCTTCTACTTTTTCTGGGTAAGCCTCCCCAAACCAGTCGAGAAAGGCGTCCTCATCGAAGCCGCCCGCGAAGCCAACTATTTCTTCGTAAGCCTCGCCAGCCTTCTCGGCCTCGCACTCGCACTGAAACGCCATATTCCCGGAGCTCTGCTCTTCGTGTGGGCATTCCTTCTCGTGCCGCTAACCTATTACTTCATTACCGTTCAGGCACGTTTCCGCCATCCGCTCGAGCCCATCATGACCATCCTCGCCGTCTACCTCTTCCAATCAGCAGAGAAGGGAAGAAAAACCGTATCATCTAGTTAAATGACTCACGTTCTCATCACAGGAGGCTCCGGTTTTTTCGGCGGTGTCCTCAAACGTCGTCTTCTCGCCGAAGGCTATTCCTGTACCAACATCGACCTGGTCGCTGATTCCGACACAGACCCCAAACTGACTGGTGTCCAGGGCGACATCCGCGACAAATCTCTTCTTGACAAAATCTTCGCGACACAAAAATTCGCAGCCATCTTTCACTGCGCCGCGCAGCTCGCCCACGACGCCATCGATGACAACCTCCTCTGGACCTCCAACGTCGACGGCACTCGCAATCTCGCCGAAGCTGCAAGACAATTCGGCATCAAAAAGTTCATCTTTATCTCCAGCAACTGCCTCTGGGCCAGCAATCTCGGCCACGATGTGGCCGAAGGCGAGACTCCGAACCCCATCGAGCTCTACGGTCGCTCCAAACTCGAGGGAGAAAAAGTTCTCGCCGAGTACACCAGCGACCTGGACATCATCACTATTCGTTGCCCAACCATCATCGATAGTGGCCGCCTAGGCCTCCTCGCCATCCTCTTCGAATTCATCGACGACCACAAAAAGGTCTGGGTCGTCGGCGACGGCATCAACCGCTATCAGTTCATCTACGCACAGGATCTCGCGACCGCCTGCCTCCAGGCCCTTGATTACAAAGGCTCCAATCTCTTCCACATCGGCTCGGAGAATGTCGCCTCTCTCCGCAGTGTCTATGAAGCCATCATTCAAGCCGCAGGAAGCCGTTCCCGCGTCGCTTCGCTCCCCAAAGCGCCCACCATCGCCGCCATGCAACTGGCACACAAGCTGAATCTCTCACCGCTGGGCCCGTATCACTACCGCATGATCGCCGAAAGTTTCGTCTTCGACACCACACGCATCCGCAAAGAACTCGGCTGGTCCCCCACTCTCACCAATGAAGAGATGATGGTCCGCGCCTACAAGTACTACTCCGACAACCGCAACGAGATTCACGCTCGCACAGACGTCTCTGCCCACTCGCGCCCAACCTCCATGGGTATCATCCGCATGCTCAAGTGGCTCTCTTAGTCTCTCGCCCAATCCGCCAGGCCTTCGCATACTTCCAGCTCACGTAGGCCGAGTGGTACAGATGCAGCAGCAAACCCTCACGCCCATCCAGAAATCCAAGCCGAACAAAATAGTTCCAGAAGAAGGTTGCCTTCGGAACGAACACAACGTTCCAAAAAAATGCCGGCCATGATTTGCTTACCTTCCCCTTCTCCGAAGCAATCTGGCCCCCCAGGGTGCTGTAGCGATTCATGTGTTCCAGATAAATCTCCAGGTTCGGATACCCATGATGAAGAAAATCCTTCTCCATCGTCTCCACCCGTCCGGCAACGTGCACCGACTCATGCACCGCGCGCTCCGTAAACTTGGCCGCTCCTGCCGCAGTCGCCCGCCGAAACAATCGCAACTTGAAATCCGGATAGTATCCCCCGTATCGCATCCACCGCCCTAAAAAGACATGCCGCAGTCGAAGCCGATACCCATCGACCGGTGGGGTCATCCCGGCATCGGCATCCAGCATCGCGCCAATCTCCGCCTGCAGCTCACCTGTCAACTCCTCATCGGCATCCAGCGAAAGCACCCAGGTCCCAACGCACTTATCAATTGCTGAGTTCTTCTGTGCGGCAAACCCCTTCCACTTCTCGACGAACACTTTCGCCCCGAAAGACTTCGCAATCTCCACTGTCCGATCGGTTGAACCGGAATCGACGACAACTGTCTCATCCGCAAATCGCACGCTTTCAAGCGTACGGCTCAGGTTGTCTTCTTCGTTGAACGCAATAATGGCTACAGAAAGAGTTGATCGCGGCATTCCTGCCTATTCTATTGGCCCGTCGACGTAACCAGAACCCTAAAAAGACGCATCGGGCAAGTGAAAAAAGTGCCCAAATCTCCAATTTTTGCTGCCACGTAGGTTGTATTGGCCCACCTGATTCCCGACTCTACATTGATTTGAGGCGAGGTCCATCAGGTTCCCAACCTGTTGCTGTTGCAAGGCCTCGCTGAGCCGTTTGAGGCATTCATGACCGAATTAATCCAAAGGTACAGGCACGCGGGCTCAGGAATCGTAGTAACTTCAGCCACCCTCATCGGTCTGGTGGGCTGCATTGCTCTCTTTCTTCAGTCCCGGCTAGGTGCCTTGCATTATCCTGGCGTGGCCCTCACCAACAAACTTACCGCCCATCTCGCGTTTGAAAGAATTATCTGGGTTGCCTGGTTCGCTCTTGGTATCTCTCTCCTGCTTCTCGTCTACGAATGCCGCAAAGACAAGCTAATTCGCTGGGTCGTCGGAGCGTTTCTTGTCTTCCTTATCGCCGATCTCGTCGATCGCGAAATCATCGTAAGAACTCTCTCCGCGCAATACCCATGGATCGCACGGCTCTGTGCGACCATAGGCTCGCTCGCGGCGACAGCCTTTGTCGGGGGACTTCCTCTTTGCGTTCGCCGCCTCGCCCTGATCGTCCGCGATACGACCCGCGCCCGCGACAACGAGCTGCGCCTAATCACGGCCGCCGAATCTAGCGCAGACTCCGTCATCCTTTACGACAGCGTCTTCGACGACAAACGCGAGATCTGCGACTTCAAGTTCATCTTTCTCAACGGCAACGCGGAACGCATGATCGGCATGCACCGCGACGAAGTGCTGGGAAAAAATCTCTATGAGGTCTTCCCTTCCATCCGCTCCGAAGACATCTTCCAGCGGCATAAGCGCGTCGCCCTCACCGGCGAACCAGCTGTCATCGAAACCACGAGCACAGCTTTCCCATCAGGGGACCAACCCGCGCGGCACCAGATTCAGGTTGTCCAGCTTTCGAACGGAATTGCCACAACCATCACCGACGTCACCGCCCGCCATCGACATAAAGAGGATCTGACGCGCGCACTCAACTTCAACAAATCCATCATTGCCAGTTCTCCTTTCAGCATCATCGTCACCGACAAGGCGGGAAAGATCACCTCGATAAACCCTGCAGCAGAAAAGATGCTCGGCTATCAGGAAAGCGATCTCCTCGGCCACGAAGGAATCGAGCTGCATGATGAAGAAGAGCTTCGCCAGCGTGCCCTCGACCTCTCCGTCCAGTTCGACACCGAGGTCGAACCCGACCATCACGTATTCCGTGTCGGCCCGGAAAAAGGCATTATTGACGAGCGCGAGTGGACGTACATCCGCAAAGACGGCTCACGAATCCCCGTCCAGCTTGTTGTCACCGCCCTCCGCGACAGCGACGAGCACATCACCGGTTTTGTCGGGATCTCCTACGACCTCACCGAGCGGAAACGCGCCGAAGAATACATCTACCATGTGGCGCATCACGATCACCTTACCGCCCTTCCCACACGCACATTGCTTCGTGATCGCCTGGAAGTCGCGATCGAACGCGCGACTCGTTCCCAGGACAAACTCGCCGTTCTCATGGTCGACCTCGACAACTTTAAGCGCGTCAATGACTCGCTCGGCCATCAGGCTGGAGACACCGTCCTCTGCGAAATCTCCAAGCGTCTCAAGGCCGGTGTTCGTAAATCCGACACGGTCGGCCGCATGGGTGGAGACGAGTTTGTCGTCCTGCTCCCCGACCTCCGCGCCGAGAAGGATGCTGAAGAGATCTGTCAGAAGCTCCTCGCCTCCGTCGCTCAACCCATTCGCATTGGCAAGCACGAGATCATCGTCACCTGCAGTATCGGCATCAGCCTGTTCCCGATCTGCGAAGACGTCGACAGCCTCTTCAAGAACGCCGACTTCGCGATGTACCGCGTCAAAAACACTGGTCGCAACGGATCGCAGGTCTATACACCCGGAATCGCCATGCAGGGCCTTCAACAGCTTCAAATGGAATCGGCCCTGCGTACCGCCCTCGAAGATCAGGAGTTCGAGATCCTCTATCAGCCGCAGATCTCTTTCGCCGATGGCCGCATTCTCGGTGTCGAGTCCCTTCTCCGCTGGAACAGCTCCGAATTCGGTCTTGTCGGCCCCAATGTTTTCATCCCTCTTGCCGAGGAAACCGGCCTCATCGTCTCCATCGGGGAGTGGGTCCTCCTCCAATCCTGCAAAGAGATCGCTGCGCTGCAACGCAGGCTCGGAACTGAATTCACTGTAGCCATCAACATCTCTCCCCGGCAATTTCAGCAGAGAGACTTCCCTGCCACAGTCGAGCAGGCACTCCAACTAAGCGGCCTCAAACCAGAACAACTCGAACTCGAAATCACCGAGCATCTCCTCATGGTCGACTCCGAAGAATCGCTAGAGATCATGCAGCGTGTCCGTAAACTCGGCGTCCGCTTCTCCATCGACGACTTCGGCACCGGCTTCTCCAACATGGGCTACATCACCCGCTTCGCCGTCGACCGCCTCAAGATCGATCGCTCCTTCATCTCACGTTGCGACGTCGACGAAAACAGCCGTGCCGTCACTGCAGCAATTATTGCTCTCGCTCACAGCCTGCAAATCGAAGTCATTGCTGAGGGAGTGGAAACCGAAGGACACGTTCAGACACTTCGCCAGATGGCCTGCGATCAGGCACAGGGCTATTTCTACTCCCGTCCTATCAAACTGATCGACCTGCAAAGCTTCTCGCTCCAGAATCTTCACGAACATCCTCAGATGCTTACGGAAGCTCGCAAGCCCGCAACCAACGTACTCGCTCTCTCAGCTGTGCCCTCGATGGCACAGGCCTGAATTCGCTAACCTCAACCCACAGAGAAGGAAACTTTTTCATGAGCGAGCGAACCCAGAGACGATGCATCGTTCTGCTTCCCCCGGGCCCCCACTACGATCGCCTGTTCAACG
>Ga0206958_1004_pt1 | contig 73529 bp, 58 predicted proteins | sample Alteio_BWOrgHeat_33_FD_152968 | JGI IMG/M metagenome (GOLD analysis project Ga0206958, IMG submission 152968) | Enriched cells from forest soil in Barre Woods Harvard Forest LTER site, Petersham, Massachusetts, United States -... | ecosystem: Environmental > Terrestrial > Soil > Temperate forest >... | reverse complement strand
CCTACCCGCAGTCCAGCTCGGAGTCACCGTCGCCGGGCTTGCTCTCGGCTGGGTCGGCGAGCCAGCCATCGCCCAGATCATCCTCAACTTCGAGTCTTCCTGGCATGCTCTGCCCGAATATGCGGTCGTCTACGCCCACACCATTTCGGTCATCCTCTCCTTCGCGCTCATCACCTACTTCGAAGTTCTCCTGGGTGAGCTCGTCCCCAAATCCCTTGCCCTCCAGCGAGCCGAGCGCATTGCCCTCGCTGTCGCCGGCCCGATGGACGTCTTCATCCGCATCACGCGCCCGCTGGTTAAGCTTCTCAACCTCTCCGCTGGAGTCGTTCTCCGGCTCTTCCGCGCGCCGTTACGTGGCGAAGGTGCCGTCCACTCCCCGGAAGAGCTGAAACTCATTGCCACAGCGACCCGCCGCATGGGCCTCTTGCCGGTCTTCCAGGAAGAGATAATCCATCGCGCCATCGAGCTAAATCATGTCACTGTACGGGAAATTATGACTCCCCGAGGGAAGATATTTTCCCTCCCAGCGGACCTTCCACTCCAGCAAGCTTCCGCCCGTATCGTCGAAGAGCAACACTCCCGCGTCCCTGTCTACGACCCCGCCACTGGTCCCGAGTACATCATCGGAATCGTCTACTCCAAGGACATCTCCCGCCTCATGCACTTCCGCGCTATCGCTCTCTCCATGGGTGGCCACGGAGAATCGGGCCTCACCCTGCGCGAAGTCATGCGGGAGATCACCGTCGTCCCTGAGACCAAACTCGCTATCGAACTCCTCCAGGAGTTTCAGGAGCGGCGACGCCACATCGCCATCGTCGTCGACGAGTTCGGTTCCACAGTCGGCCTCGTCTCTGCCGAAGACATCCTCGAACAGGTCGTCGGCGAGTTGGAAGACGAGTTCGATATCAGCCGCTCCCCGCTCCTCAGCACTACCGGAGCAATGACCCTCGACGGCAGTACGCCACTACGCGATCTCGGCAACCAACTCCACTGGACCTTCCCCCGCGAGACCGGCGTCGAAACCCTCGCCGGCTTTCTCCTCGCACAGCTTGGCCACATTCCCAATGTTGGCGAAACGGTTACCTACGAAGGTCGCCGCTACACCATCGGTGAAATGGCTGGCAGGCGCATCAGCCGTGTCATCGCCGAGGACGTCAACGTCACGCCGGAGACATCGTTGAGCCGGCCTATGAACCAGGAAGTTCGGAGCAGGGAAGCCGGGAGCACGGAAGCACGCAGATGACTCGGATCGCTCTCTGGAAGCCCCTTCGCCGTCTTCTCGTCACGCTCCCGGTCCTCTGGGTTGTCGTCTCCGTTGTCTTCCTTCTTATCCACCTTGTCCCGGGCGATCCCATCGTTCAGATGCTCGGCGAAGGAGCGACCGCCTCCGATATCTCCGCTCTTCGCCATTCCTACGGACTCGACGCCCCCCTCAGTCAGCAGTATGGGCATTACTGGCATGGTTTGATTCGTGCCGATCTCGGACAGTCCCTCCGCCTCCACGACTCCGTCACCCACCTTATCCTGCAGCGCTACCCGTACACTCTCGCGCTCACATTGGCTGCACTTCTCATCGGAGTAGCTCTTTCAATCCCCGCAGGCGTCTGGTCGGCGATTCATCGCAGCCAATGGCAGGACCGCACCCTCGGGGTTGTTTCCCTTGTGGGTCTCTCCTTTCCGAACTTCGCCCTGGGTCCCATCCTCATTGTTATCTTTTCCATCCAACTCGGCTGGCTGCCGGTCTCCGGAGCAGGCACGGGCACAGCCATCAGCTTCTTCCTTCATCTCATTCTTCCAGCGGTCACGCTAGGACTCAGCCTTGCCGCTATCCTGACCCGAATGGTTCGAACCGCGATGCTCGAAGAACTTAGCCAGGATTACATCCGCACTGCCCGGGCCAAAGGTCTCACCGAAAACCAGGTCGTTTACCGCCATGCTCTTCGGAATGCATTAATCCCGGTCCTTACTGTCATCGGGCTACAGTTTGGCAGTCTGCTTGCAGGGGCTATTGTGACCGAAACTATCTTTAGCTGGCCTGGAATCGGTCGACTGACATTGTCGGCTATCTCGAACCGTGACTATGCGTTAGTGCAAGGTTGCATTCTGGCCGTCGGGTTGACTTATGTGGGAGTGAATCTCCTGACCGACATCGCCTACACTGTAGCCAATCCGCGTATACGCGGCCGGTAGTACGACCAAAGAAGGAACGCATGCGACTTACTCGAACTCTGTCTTACTTGACCGTTGCTCTGCTCATCGTTCTCTCTGCCACTATCCCTGCCCTCGCCCGTGCCCAGGACGGGCAAGATAATTCCATATCCAGGCCCGTTCCCGGCAAACCCGAGCCCGTCCCTGCCTTCCTCAAACCGAAGCCTGCGGCCCCGGAGCCGAACACCCCCCCTGCGCGGCCCTTCCACGACCCGCGCTACGGCGTTTCTTTCACCATCCCCCCTGCCTGGAACGTCGACCGCCGGGATGGCACGGTCAGCACCTTCCGCCTCGACGCCCGCAACGCCGCACACACCGCCCAGATGCGCGCCGTCGCCACCATCAGTTTCAACCCCCACCCGCTATCGACCTTCAGCGGAGCGCTCTTTTACTTCAGTGTCACCCCCAACGTCTCCGCAAACCAGTGCGCTGCGCAGGCCATCGCCCGCGCCCCCCACACCGTCGCGACCACCCAGGTCGCCGGCGTCCCCTTTACCCATGGCTACGACGAGCACGGCGGTATCTGCACCGAATCCCGTGACGAGATCTATACCACCGAACACGGTGACGCGTGCTATCGCTTCGACGCAGTCATCAACAACTTCTGCGGTGGTGAAGTCAGCGGGGTTCGCGACATCACCGACCGTGAACTCGACGACGTCCGCAAACGCATGCAGTCCATCCTCAACACAATCCGCTTCGACAACTAACTCTGCGGCACCTTGCCGACCCGGCTGATCTTAGCCTGTTTGCGTCGTCATCTTGACCATGAACTTGTCGAGGGCAGGACCATTTGCGTGCGCTTATTCTCGCACGCTTAAAACGATCCACAAATGTTATCCTCCCGCGGTAGCTATGAAGGGACTTTTGGGCCTCGTATGCGACACTGCACCTTTCTTTTACTTCTAATCCTCTCTGCCGCTCTGTACGCCCAGAACGTTGGTGGGGTTGCGATGTCCGCGATTCCTGGCATGCCCTTCACGGGCGAAGAAACCATTGTCTGGGCCCATCAGCTCAACGATAAAGCAGTCACCACGCGATGCACTGGAACAGTTGCACGCGATAGTCAGGGGCGTACTTATCGCGAGACCCACTGCTTCACCGTCGATCCCGGAGATTCTCGGACCACCCCCTTGCGTATCACACTCCACGACCCAGGCGCAGGCGTCATCACCGAATGCGATCTCTCGACAAAAAGTTGCAGGATCATTCCGTTCCCCGCTGCCAAGGTCGCTAAAACGACTCCTGTTACCGAGCAGTCAGTGAAGGAAGACCTCGGATCCCGGGTCATTGACGGCCTCACAGCGACCGGTACCAGGATCACTCAAACTTCCATTCTCAACGCTCCCGGTCCTTCCCAAACCACGGACAAGAATAATGATTCGTCGATAGTCGAATTTTGGCGCTCCGCGGATCTCAAAGTCGATCTGTCCGAACTCCGCAAGTATCCGCACGGCGAGATTCAAGACGTTCATCTGGCGATCACCTCGCATGCGGAGCCTGACCCAAAGATCTTCATCATTCCCGCGGGCTTCACCGTTAGGGATGATCGCGCTCTCCGACGTATCGGTGGTGACGTGTCAGCGCCCGTGCTGATCTACTCAGTTGCACCTGAGTTCGCTCAGCAAGCGAGGAACGCCAACATCGCGGGCAATGTTCTAGTCAATCTGGTCGTTGACCAGAACGGCAATCCGACGAATGTGCGCGTTGTGCGGGGAATCGGGCAGGGTCTGGACGAGAAAGCGGTTGAGTCCGTCAGGAAGTACAGATTCAAGCCGGCGATGGAACATGGACAACCGGTTCCCGTAGAGCTCAATGTAGAGGTCAACTTCCAAACTTTTTAGTTCATGCGGCACAGAACCATCTTTCTACTTCACCACTAGCTCTTTCACGCTGGCCTCTACCCCCTCTTCCACCGTGACAAACCCCACTGTTACAGGGAGGGAAAACCGCCGAGGCCCGGCACTTCCCGGGTTGAAAAACACCACACCCTCTCGTACATCCACCGAAGCCTTGTGCGAATGACCGCTCACCACCATTGCGACGCCCGCAGCCCACGGACTGATATCCATGTCGTGCGCCGAGTGCACCAGATAGAACAATTGCCCGCCTAACTCCACCACATCCGTTGCAGGCAGCTCGGCACACTCACCGCTGATGTCTACATTTCCGCGAATCGCCGTTACCGGAGCGATCTCACGCAGCTTCTCCAGCACGGTAATATCCCCTACGTCACCTGCATGAAGAATATGTTCCACTCCGCGGAGTGCTTCCACCGCTTCTGGGCGCAACAATCCGTGCGTGTCCGAGATCACACCAATCAACATAAGCGTCAAGCCACCTTTAAACTCTGCAGTGATGCAAACGCCTTGCTCAACTTAGGATCATGGCTCCTGTCCGGGTCGATTCGCAACTCAAGCACCCCGATCCCATCCAACTCTTTCGAATAGTCCTCAATCTCTTCTGTCGAACCCTGCGGCGAAAAACTCCATTGTTGCCGCACTACCTCACGCAACTCACCCGCACTACCTGCAAAAATCGCAAACTCCTGGGAGCGCTCCACCGTGCGCTCGACAAAATGTACCTGAATCTGTCGGATCGTCTGCGGCCCATCGAAGATCAACCGAATGACTTGTGGCCCGGGCGTCGATGCTCGCCAGCCCGTGGTTTCGCCACTCCCAAGCGCGTTCTCGATCGGGAAATTAGAGTCCTCAGACGTAATCTCCACGTGAGCGATCTGCTCCAGATCAAACCACTGACCGCCGGCTGGCACAGCCCTCGTATTTTCAGGTGTTACGATACTTTTTCGCACAATGGGACCTCAGGTACTCAAGGCCAGCATATCGGAGAACCCGCTTCTCAGATAAACGTTGCCGTTACTGCTAAAGTTTCGTCAAAACATTGTCTCGTATGGAGAAAATAGCGGAGAATCGCAAATCTGCAATTTGTAACCAAAAGGTTTTGTGAGGAGATCATCCATGGGACGTGAAGCACTGTGCGAGTGCGAATTTGCAGGAGCCACCGCCAAAGTGAAGGCGCTCCTCGAAACGAATGAAATCATTCTCCGCGGCGACATCCGTCTTACTGCGCCTTTCCACGCACTGCAAAAGGTCAAAGTGCAGTCCGAATGCCTCTGCTTCACAATCGACAAAAAACCACTTCAACTCCATCTTGGAGCCAAAACCGCCGAAAGCTGGGCAAAGAAGATCAAAACCCCACTTCCATCTCTCGCGGACAAGCTGGGCATTACCGGCAAAATCGTGCGAACGATCGGTGACGTTTCTGACCGCGCGCTCTCTACCGCCATCGCATCGGCCGCAGAAGTCTCCGCACGCAATCCCCATCTCATCCTCGCCCGCGTCGACACGCCGGAATCACTCGCCGCAACCCTGAAAGAAGCAAAGGCCCAACTCGCTCGATCCATCCCCATCTGGCTTATCTATCGCAAAGGCCCAGGCCATCCTCTCAACGAATCACACATTCGTTCCACTCTGCGCTCTCTCGGCTACATGGACACCAAAGTGGCTTCAGTCTCCCCAGAACTCACCGCTCTCCGCTTCAATCTCTCAAAATCCCGATAACGGAAGTCGGTACCGCTCACTCTGCGAATACCGTCTATACCTTCGTCCACGTGGAATTATTCGACCAGGCGATCGTATTGGGTGCCTCAAGCTTGGCGGTATAGGTACTGTCGTCTGGAAACGTCACCATAATATCGGAGCCATCGACGACCAAGCCAAAGGCCGACGGCCGCTTATAGAAAGACATATCAATCGAGATGGCGTTGTTGTGGACAGCGATGACGGGCCCCGTAACACCACCGCTCGCCCATTTGCCGTTCAGATTGATCACCGTCGTGATCGGCGCCGTGACGAAATTCTTCCACGATTGCAGAATCTGCTGGAAGCCTGGGACGCCGATAAAGGCCAGCTCGGCAGCAATCCCCTGAGTTCGCGATAGCTCAGCCGCAGCCAGCGCGCCTTTCTCAAGGCCGGAGGGCTGCTCGCATGGAGGGTTTCCCTTCTGCGCGTCAAAGTACGCCAGGCTCACTCCGTGCTCACTATGGGAGTAGCCATCGATAACCGTGACCGTCTTGGTCTTGCCCACCGATGGAGATGCGGCGTCCTCCTCAACCCGCGCAAGGATTGGACATTGAATAGTGTGACTCTTCACGCTGACGGTATGAGCCGCCGTGACCGTATTGATGGCGGAGTTAATCATGCTGGTGAGCAGCGCCACCATCGCGGTGACGCCATTAACGACGACACTTTTCGGCTCTCGTAGGCTCGCTGGCTCCGAAGCGATCACAAAGAGCCTCATTGTTCCTGCTTTCACAAACCCAGGAAGAAAGAACGCCAGGTCGGCAGCCGAGCTCAGATTGAGTTCGATGAAGAATTGAACTCCTGCAATCGATTCGCTCTTGGCCGTCTCCAGTGCCGCCTGGTTCTTGCTACTGAGAAAGTCCTGAATGCTCGCAGTCGCGACATCCGAGCTGGCGAGCGCCGTCGCCATCGCGTCTCGGTTTACGGTATCGACAACAATCTGAATTTGCTGTGCGATCAGATTTCCTAACTGGGTAAAATCGCTCTGCAAAGTCTGCTGCAAATCCTGAATCGCATTCAGCAAGTCCTGATTCGTAGGCTGTCCCAGATCGTCAATAAAGGAATAGATCGCCAGTCCGCTGGAGATGATCCCGGATATATTTGCCGCTACTCCAATGATCTGCAGGGAATCGCTGTCCTGAATATCTTTCGCAAATGTTCCTTGTGCCATAGAATCTCCATGAGGGTTTTTCTGTGTATTCCCAAGGCCCGACGGGGTCGTAAAAGAAAGTTCGCTTGCCCACGCCGCTGCAACATCGGGCGCCGCATTCGAACCCTTTTCTGAGTGGCGATGATCTTACTCTCTTCGGGGAACAACGGGAAAATCCCAGACAACATAGCCCTGCTGGCCCTAAATTCCGACGCTCATCCGAGTCCGAGGATCCATCCAATCCCGCAGCGCATCGCCAATAAAATTAAACGAAAGCACGCAGAGCATCACTGCCATCGCCGGAAAGAAAACCAGATGCGGCGAGTCGAACAGATGGGACCGTGCATCATTCAGCATCGAACCCCAGCTCGCCGTCGGCGGCGGAACCCCGAGCCCAAGAAAACTCAACGTAGCCTCTGCCAGCACAGCTCCGGCCATTCCAATCGCGGCCTGCACAATCAGTGGCTGCAGAATATTCGGCAGAATATGTCTACTCATCACTCGCAGATCTGAAGCCCCCAACGCCCGCGCCGCCTCCACAAACTCGCGCTCCTTCACCGCCATAACCTGAGCTCGCACAAGCCGCGCATATCCCACCCATCCCGAAATCGCCAGCGCTAGAATCACATTCCCTAACCCCGGTCCCATGAACGCGACAAACGCAATCGCTAGCAGAATTCCTGGCAGCGCCATAAATGCATTCGTCACATAAACATTGAGGACAGTATCAGTCCACCCTCCATAAAATCCCGCCAGTCCCCCCGCGACCAGACCGACAGCAAGCGAAAGCCCGACCACGCTGACCGCAACAATCAGCGAAATCCGAGCCCCAAATAGAGTCCGCGACAAAATATCTCGCCCCAGCTCATCGGTTCCAAACCAATGCGCCCATGACGGGCCCATCAATCGCCCGGTCAAATCAAGCTTCGCCGGATCCTCTGGTGCCAGCCATGGCGCAAACACAGCACATATTGCAAATACAACCAGCAGGGCGAGGCCCACAGTCGCCAACGGCTGTCGTCTCATTGTGTCAACAACATTTCCTGTTACACCAAGTCTTTCCACGCCACAATCCTACATCCCCGCCATTCTCAAGAGCTCCGAAACCCTGTTTCCCCGTTAAACTTGAAAGATGAGTTTTCTTCGCCGCCTCCCCATCGCAATTCCCGCAGCCATCCTTGTCATCTGCATCGTGGCCTTATGGTGGACCCGTGATTCCGTGGCTCATCTGCCATCCCGTCAAGGCAGGCGCGGAGCTGCTGCGCACAATACTCTTGTCGACCAGCGGCCATGGGACACCATCGCGTCTCTCGCCCCGCTAGCGGTCTCTGCCGAAGAACAATCCCTTGCCCGCGAAGCCGAGCGCCTTGCTGACCATGACATCGATCAGGCCTTCGCGCTTGCTCTGCGCCAAGCTACCCTCCAATCCCGCACCCTCACGGGCGATGCTCTCGCCGCACAGCAAAAAGTCGCCCAACTCCAGGCTCTGGCCAAAGAAGATCAGGGCAAAGTGGACGATCTCACCGCGAAACTGAAACAACCCAACGGAACCATCGCGCAATCTGACGACCTCGACATTACCAAAGCCCAGCTCCAGCTCGATAACGACGAGCTCGCGGACGCCAACGAACAGCTTGCACGTCTCAGCGGCGACAAGCGCCCTCAAATTCAACAGGAACTCACCGCCCGCCAGGCTGTCATGAAGAAGTACGACTCACAAGCCAGCGGTGGACAAATCGCCATCCTTACTTCCACTCGCCGTGGAACTCTGGCCGGCCGCATCTCTTCCTGGTTCGATCAACGCACCCGCATGGCCCTTGTTTCTCAGGCCAAAACCGACACCGATGCTGACGTCGCTCGCCTCACTAAACTCCATGACGACTTCGAAAAGCAAGCCGCTGCTGCGACTACCGCCGTCAACTCAACAGACGCCCAGTCAGACGCCACAAAAAACCGCGTAGCGCGCATGACCCAGGCACATTCTCTCGCGCAGATGCACAACATCGTCGAAGACCAGCTGGAAACGCAAACTCAGCTCTCTGCCGTCTACACCAAATGGCTTGCGCAGCTCCAGATTCAACACGGCATCGTCGCCCATCTCGCGCTTGAGTCCTTTGCGTGGATAGCCTTCATCCTTCTCTGCAGCGCGCTTCTCTCCGCCGGCGTTCGGACCCTTCTCGAGCGTACTGCAATGGATCGGCGCCGCCGCCATACCCTTCGCACGATCGCTACACTCACCATCCAGATCATCACGCTCGCCCTTATTCTGCTCATCCTCTTTGGAGCACCGAGCCAAACCCCAACCATCCTCGGCCTCGGCGCTGCCGGACTCACCGTCGTCTTCCAGGACTTCATCCTCGCTTTCTTTGGATGGTTCATCCTCATGGGTAAAAACGGAATCCGCGTTGGTGACTGGGTTGAGATCAATGGTGTCGGTGGCGAGGTGATCGAGATCGGTCTCTTCCGCACCGCCCTTCTCGAAACTGGTAACTGGACCGACAAGGGCCATCCCACCGGCCGCCGTGTCACCTTTATCAACAACTTTGCGATCACCGGTCAGTACTTCAACTTCTCTACCACCGGTCAGTGGATGTGGGATGAGATTACTGTCAACATCCCACCCGGCATCGACTCAGGCAAGACGATCGAGGCCATCCACAACACGGTCACCAGGGAAACTGAGAAAGACGCCAGTCAGGCCGAGCACGAGTGGAAGAGCGGAGCGCACACCGACGGCCTCACTCAGTTCAAGGCCACCCCCTCAGTCGATATGCGCCCTGCAGCCTCGGGAGTCGATATTGTCGTCCGCTATGTCACCCGCGCCAACGACCGCTTCGAGATGCGCAACCGCCTCTATCAAACCGTCATCGATCTGTTACACAAAAACGAAACACAAAAAACCACCTGATCTGTGTTCTTTACAAGCTGTCTCTTATACTGCGAGTAATGCTCCGAACGGCAAGACTTCTCCTCGTCTGTGCAACTCTCTCCACCGGCGCGGCCGTCGCGCAAAACCCTGTGGTTGTTTTTCCCAAAAACTACAGCATCGCCCTGGACAACGATCTTGTCACCGTTATTCGCGTCCACTACGGTCCGCACGAGCATGTCGGCGTGCACGATCACTCCGGTTTCGCCACCGTGTATGTCTATCTCAGTGATTCAGGTCCCGTGCATTTTATCCACGACGAGAAACCGCCCTTCGAACAAACCCGCCCCCCTACAGTCAAGGGAAACTTTCGCGTCAGTCCGGGGCGCAAAGAGCGACATAGTGTCGACAACCTCGGCGGCCAAACATCCGATTTCCTGCGCATCGAATTTAAGAAGATTTCAATCGGCGAAAACAATGGTCTCAAGGAATTCCGCGGCAAAGCTCCCGCCGCGCCTCTTCACAGCGGAGATACTGTCGAGTACACCAATCCAAAATTGAGTCTCGAGCGCATTATCTGTAACGCTGGAGCTCCATGCACCATCGAGCCCATTGCCTCACCATCGTTGCTCGTAGCACTCTCGTCTTTTGTCATCAAGACGACAGGTGCATCCTCCGAATCAATCCCCGACGGTGGTATCAAGTGGTTGGCAAGCTCGGACTCGGCTTCGATAACCGGAACCTCGCACGAGCCTGTTCACCTGCTTCGCATTGTCGTCAATCAGCCGAAGAGATAATTCTTAGCGATTCAATACCGTGGATCAGGAAGGCATCGGTCTCTGATGCAGGATCATCCACGAAGTCCCGAACCGGTCTCGCAACATTCCAAACTTGAACGCAAAGAAGGTCTCCGCCATCGGCATAAAAATCTCGCCGTCATCTTTCAGAAGCGCAAAGATCCGCTCGGCCTCCTCGCTGCTGTCGACGCCAAGCGAGAGATAGACGCTCCGCATCGGTTGAAAACGTTCTGGCGGTACATCGCTACCCATCAACTGGGTCTCGCCGATCTCCATGTTTGCGTACAGAACGTAGTTCTCCAATCCTGGCGGAACGTTCTTCGGATCTGGTTGATCCGCAAAGCGCATCATGAAAAGAATTTTTCCGCCAAGGTTCTTCTCATAAAACCGAAAAGCCTCTTCGCATTTCCCGCCATAGTTCAGATATGTATTCAATTTCATCGAGTGCATCCTCCTCGTGTCGGATAAGTCTAATTCACTCAAATTTTCTCCTCTTCAAAATGCTCTGGCTTGCTAAAAAAATCTGCGGTCACTACGCTTGTGGAATGACTCAGGAGCTTTGGACGGCAGTTGATCGTTACGTGGTCGAGAACCTCATTCCTTCAGACTCTGTTCTGGATAAGGCATTGCAAGCAAACATCAGCGCTGGTCTTCCCACAATCGACGTGGCGCCCAACCAGGGGAAGTTGCTCCATCTCTTAGCGCAGATTAAGGGTGCCAAAAGAATCCTCGAGATCGGAACACTGGGCGGCTATAGTACTATCTGGCTGGCGCGAGCGCTTCCTCCTGTCGGCAAACTCGTAACGCTCGAAGTTGATTCCAAACACGCCGAAGTCGCCCTGGCGAACATCGATCGTGCAGGGCTCTCCTCTCTGGTCGAACTTCGGCTCGGTCCCGCGATGGAATCACTCTCGCGCCTGCTCGACGAAAAAGCGCCTCCGTTTGATTTCATCTTCATCGACGCGGATAAAGAGAACATTCCTAGATATTTCGAACTGTCGCTCCGCCTCTCGCGACCAGGAACGGTCATCGTCACCGACAACGTAATCCGCGATGGTGCTGTGATTGACCCTCAGGACCCCGATCCACGAGTGCAGGGAGTCCGCCGCTTTTTTCAGATGCTTGCCACCAACACTCACATCGAAGCGACGGCTCTGCAAACTGTCGGAAGCAAGGGCTACGATGGCTTTACGCTGGCCGTTGTGAAATCTGTCGAGTAGACAGACGCTATGAACGCGAGCGATCGGACCCTTTATCGTCGAATCCGATCGCTTCAGTGCGCCTGAAGAAAAGTGATGCTTTACCTCTCTCGTTCTTTCTTCTTGAAATCGACGAGTGTCTCGAAGCTGCCGGTATGGTAGACAGCGGAACTCCATGGCACACTCAAAACGAAGAGTGAATCCTGATGGCAGCTGCCGACGTCGACAGTGAACGCAGCGCTTGCATTGCCGCTTGTCGCTATGTCGCCAAGTGCAATCGGGAAACTGCCCGGCGCTGCAATCTTCGGACTGCATCGCTGTCCAAAGATCTGCGTCAGCTTGAAGCCGGTGAGCTCAGTTGTATAAGCGGGTCCTACGTCGCCGTTAGTCGCGGTGACCGTCACCGTACGAGTATCGTGTTCTCCTTCCTTCGTTGATGCAGAGAATTTCAACCCGAAGCCCGGCAACTCCTTCGGATCGACGATTCCCCAGTATGCGGGCTTGGCTTGCAATCCCATGTTGAACGGAAGCGGATAATCAGTCCGGGCAATCGGGAAACCGTCGAGCCACGTGTCATCGTCCGCGAAGCCCCAAAACGTAACGGCGCTTAGCTTTCTTCGCAGGTGCCGGAACGCCTCAAAATACTGCGCGTACAGCCAGCCCTGCTCCGCCAGTACTGCCGGAGGAATATTGTTGCCGTAGTTCGAGGTATTGTCGCCTCCGTTGTAGACGCTCATATCCAGCTCGGTAATCTGCTGCTCGATCCCCGGAAATTTCTCTGCAACCGTATCGATCGCCGTAACCATCGATTCTGGCGAAGGGAAGTTGATCGCGTTATGCATCTCGTGCCCAACGCCATCCAGCGGAATCCCGCGATTACGCAGATCCCGAACCACCTGCACCAGGCAAGCCAGCTTGTTCGGATCGGTCGTGCTGTAGTCATTGATGAACAGCTTCGTCCCCGCCGGGGCATACTGCCTCGCCGCCTGCAGCGCGATATCGATATAGCTCTTCCCCAGTACGTTATAGAACGGTCCATGCGCCAGGCAGTCAGGCTGCGAGGGATCGAGCGGCTCATTCACCACATCCCACACATACACGTTCGTGCCAAAGTGCTGTACCTCATTCTGAATATGCTCCTGAATATTCGCGGTCACGACAGCCTGATTCGCGGGTGAATTCGTTCCATCGCCCGTTGCGTAAGCAGGAGTCTGCGCTCCCGTCGCCCATACCAGATTATGTCCGCGAATCTTCATGCCATTGCACACTGCCAGGCCAACCTCGCTGTCGGCATTGGCGTAGTTGAACGTCCCCTTTGTGCCCTCCACCGAACTCCACTTCATGTCATTGCCGGAGACGATGCTGTTGAAGTGCATCGTCAACAATTGCGCATGCGGTCCGGACAGATCCGTCGTATCAATCTCTGCTCCGACAGGGAAGAACTGCGAGAAGGTCTTATAAATCGAAGGAATATCCGTCTGAATCGTCGGAGGAGCGACGTAGCTCAATTGAAAATCGTCAACGTAGAACGACACAAGGTCTGTGCCCGACGGCGGAACAGTCTGCAGATAAACAAACGCTGTCCCGGCATCATAAGCATTCGCCATGTTGTACCCATTGACGCTGATCTGATGCCAGTTTCCATCTGCAGGCACAGTTATCCCCGGGAATGGAGTAATACTCGGGAAGCTCGTAGCGCCGTTCAGCGTAGTCTGCAGGCTCATGTTGATCACGTGATTCGAGCCATCTGCCGGCGTTAGCAACACCCACGCGCTCAGGTTGTAGGTCGAACCCTGATACATCTTGTTGCTCACATTAATCTGTGGCCCATCGAAGTTCGCGCTCCTTCCTGTAACCAATAAACTATGTGTTCCGCTATGCGCCGCGGTGGTCGAGTTGGTCAGTGTTTTGCCCGTTCGCGAACTCCATCCATCCAGCCCGCCATCCTCGAAGGTCGAGGTAATTCCTGTATTGTCCTGTTGGCTAGGATTCGGTGGTGGGGGCGCAAGCTCGCCGATCACAACATCGCTGATATAGAAAGAATCTGTCGCGCTGCTCGACTGGAAATAAAGTGTCAGCCCTGTAGGCGGCCCCGGTACATTACTGAAGCTGAAAGTCCCCTGCACCTTCGTCCACACTGTACTCGACAGCGCCGCCGAAGTTGCAAGATTGCTGAATGCTCCCGAAGTCGCGCAGTCAGCCGTCTTCGTCGACATCGTTACCGTCGGATTGCTGCTGTCAGCCGCGGCAAGCAGAACATACGCACTCACCTGGTAAGTCGCACCTGCCACAACATTCGGCACGGTCAGCAGATTAAGGCTCGGCCCCATAAAAGTCGCAGTCCGGTTCGTTGTCAGCAACGCCCGCTGGTTACCAGTTGGGTCGAGCACCGGAGGCACAGCGTTCGTCAGCGTCGAAGATCCGAACGGAGCCCACCCATCCAGTCCGCCATCGACAAAGGTATAACTCGCGATCGGAGTTCCACCGGGAGGCGGCGCAGTCTCAGTGATCACAACATTGTCCAGATAAAACGACTGAGCGGTCGTCGGCCCGACCAGCTGGGCGTATAGCTGCAAGCCCGTCTCGGTCGCACTCACCGTGTACGTTCCGCCAATCTGCGCCCATCCCGAACTCGAAACCGCCACCTGAAACGCTCCTACCGTGTCAAAGCACGTGCCTCCGGAACAACTTGGATCGTTCCGCCTTATCGTGAAGTTGGCGTTCGTAGCAGTCTCACCTGGAGTAAGTTGCACAAAACCGGTGATCGTATATTGGGCCCCCGCCAGAAGGATGCTGTTGAGCGCCAGTGAAGGTCCGCTGCTCGCCCCGCTGGAATTTGTCGTCGTGAGCAGACTGAAAGATCCTGCCTCCGCAGTCGCGTTGGTTGCAACAGGCGTAGTCGCGCCATTAAAGGAGGTCCAGCCCTGGGCCGTTCCGTCTTCAAAGCCATAGGTCGCGACCGTTTGCGCCCGCAGAGAACCGGCGCAAAAGAACACCAAGAGTGAGAGCAGGCAGGAAAGGGAAGTCTTTCCGGCAAGAGATGAGATGGAATTAGTCCTTAAGGCAAACATAATCTTTCCCTCCTACTGACCGTCAACAAATACAACTCTGCAGTGCGCGATGGGTCGACCGCTCCATCAGGAAAAAATTGATTTTATAAGGCGTCTGGACGCTAAGCGATTGGAGCTATCGCTGTCAATAACTTCGTACAAATTTTTCATTGGAATTAACTACTTTCGGATTAGCGAACAGATTGTTTGCAATACAAACAATCTGAAGAGAGGAATTTTAGGCGCTATCCGACCCAGAGTAAGAACCTAACTCCGTAGGTGTCGCTCAGCCAGCTGCCCGAGAGCTTCTGAGTCTTGGGGTTCTACGTGGTACCAACCATTGGAACAACACCGTCGCGCCAAACCCTCCGGCGAGTTGCGCTCCTACGAATGCAGGAACGTCAGGCGGCCGAATTCCGGCAAATGTATCGGTCAACGAACGCGCCACAGTCACTGCCGGATTCGCAAATGATGTTGAAGCGGTAAACCAGTAGGCAGCTGTAATGTATGCACCCACGGCGAACGACACCGCGTTCGGACGAGTCCGCGCGCACCCCCAGATCACTGCAAGCAAACCGAAGGTGGCGATAAACTCACTGAATACCTGCGCTGATCCGCTCCTCGCGTGCGTTGAAACGGAAAGAACAGTTAAACCGAACATCATGTGGGCAGCCGCGACTCCCGCAAAGGCACCGGCAGTCTGCGCAAACAGATAGACAGGAGTTTCCCGCCACGCAGTGCCGCCCAGCCATGCGTCTGTCAGCGTTACAGCTGGATTTAAATGCGTTCCGGACACAGGCCCGAATGCCAGAATGATGGAAATCAGCGCCGCCCCTGTCGCAACCGTATTCGCGAGCAGAGCAAGAGCAATGTTGCCTCCCGAAAGTCGTTCTCCCATGATTCCCGAACCTACAACCGCAGCGAGCAGCAGCAGCGTGCCGATAAACTCTGCAACAGCACGTCGTAAGAGGCTTGGCTTCATGACCGGCCGATCCTCTCGATTTCTTTCTGTATCGTAAGCTGCTGCAGCGTCGCCAAAGGAAGCGAAAGAAACAGCCCGATTCTCCGGTCGAGCACAACAAACGCGTCCCGGAATGCACGACTAATCTCCTCCGGCGTTCCCTGCACAGCTGCAGGATCTGCAATACCCCAGTGAGCCGTCATCGGTTGCCCAGGCCAGTACGGGCAAACTTCATTTGCCGCGTTATCGCACACAGTGAACACGAAGTCCATCTTCGGCGCCTCTGGCGCAGCAAACTCATCCCACGATTTGCTCCGCAAACCGGCAGTCGTCATTCCCGCAGACTCAATTTGTCTCAGTGCCTCCGGGCGTGGCGATCCCGAAGGATGGCTGCCCGCACTGTAAGCCGTAAATAAGCCCTTGCCTTTTTGATTCAGAATAGCCTCGGCCATGATGGATCGCGCCGAATTTCCGGTGCACAAGAAAAGAACGTTGTAATGATTAGTCATGGTAGTTACTCGCCTTCTGTATTAGAGCCACAGCAACCCGGCTCGCAGCATGCACGGTTCGGTTTCGTCGCGCGTAGAAATGCACTTGCAAACTTACCTTCCACCTGGCCCGCAATTGCATCCACGTCTATGCCGGCTTCACTTAGAAACTGTCGTGCATCTTCCACGTTGTAGACGCGGGTCGGTTCGATCGACACATCGCCAAATCCCGCACCAGTCAGCTTCGATCGATAATCTTGCTCTTCCAGAGCGCCCGCGATGCATCCTACCCAGAGCAACATGCTTCTGCGCACTGCCTCCGGAATCGTCCCTCGGACCACTACATCGGAGACCGCAAATCTCCCTCCCGGCTTCAGTACGCGAAAAGCCTCACGTAACACCCGGTCCTTATCCGCCGAAAGATTAATCACGCAGTTCGAGATCACCACATCCACCGAATTGTCCGGCAGAGGAATGTTCTCGATCTCGCCCTTCAGAAATTCGACGTTCTCCACGCCACTCTCTCGCTGATTCTCGCAGGCAAGCGCCAACATCTCGTCCGTCATATCCAAACCGTAAGCTTTGCCCGTCGGTCCCACGCGACGCGCCGAAAGAAGTACATCGATGCCGCCGCCGGAGCCGAGATCGAGTACCACCTCGCCTGCTTTCAATCCAATCAATGCAGTCGGATTTCCGCATCCCAGCGAAGCCATAATCGCCTTTTCCGGAATGACTCGTGTTTCATCTGAGCTGTAAAGATTGGTCGTGATCGGATCGCAGCACCGCAATCCCGGGTCACTGCAGGCCTGAACGCTGCCTGTCGCGGTGACGGAGCGCGCTGCCTCACCATACTTCTGTTTAACTTCTGTTCTCACACCCTCGCCCATGGAACTCATCGCTGCTCCTCGTATACGTCAAGGCGAATATATAAAGTTATAGACATATATGTCAAGACGTATATTATGAAGATATGGGCCGCGCTGCCAACGCCTTCGATCTGCCTCGCCTCTTCGCCGCTTTCGCCGACCGCACCCGACTTCGTCTTCTCAACCTGATGAACGGCCGTGAAGTCTGCGTCTGCTATTTTGTCGAAGTGCTCAAACAAAGCCAGCCCAAAATATCGCGCCATCTCGCCTATCTACGCAATGCCGGCATTGTCAGTGCGCGTCGGGAGGGGAAGTGGATGCACTATCGCATGGAACGTCCGGCAAATCCCGGTGCGGCTGCAATCCTCGACGTCACCCTTGCCTCCTTCGCCGACGACCGCGAGATGCAGTCCGATTTGGCCAGATTGAGCAAAGCTTGTTGCGAACCAATGCCCTTTATCACCCTGCAGGGTGCACCTATTCCGGCACGTCTCGCGGCAGAATGAGCCTCACCGGTTCTCTGCATTATGAAAAAATAGCCAACAGCATGATCCAGGAAACTCTGACGCAGCCTTCCCCGCCTGTTCCGCTGACGCACCGCATACTCGGAGTCGAATTCTTCGACGGTTCCGCCCGCGACGCCATCGACATCATGCGCAGAGGTGGTCTTCTCGTCGTCCCTTCCGCACCCACCCTCAAGGATCTCGATTCCGACACCGACTACCGCGACTCCATCCTGAACGCCGACCTCGCTATTACGGACTCCGCCTTCATGGTTCTCATCTGGAATCGCATGCAGTCGCGTCCCATCAAGCGTCTCTCCGGCCTCGAATATATTCGCGAGCTGATCCTCCAGCCCGACGTTCGCCAACCCGGCAACACACTCTGGATCATGGCGAGACCTCTGAGCGCGCAACGCAATCGGGACTGGCTCGCAGGGCAGGGAATCACCATTCCCGACGAGAACATCTACCTCGCTCCGATGTACAGCGCCAACGGCCCCATCGTAGATGAGTTGTTACTCGAACGGCTCAATCGCATTCGCCCGCAACACATTGTCATCACCGTTGGCGGCGGTACGCAGGAGCGTCTAGGCCTCTACCTGAAGCGCAACCTCGGCTACCGCCCAGCCATCCACTGCATTGGCGCTGCCATTGCGTTCCTCTCCGGAGACCAGGTCTACATTCCCGTCTGGGCCGACAAGTTCTACCTCGGCTGGTTCATCCGCTCTCTCTCCCAACCTACTCGTTTCATCCCTCGCTACTGGCACGCCCGCGCCCTATACTCCCTCATGCGCCGCTACCGCGATCGCCTCCCGGAGCTTAAGTCCTAGGCAACCAGGACAAAACCTATTGCTCCGGTTCCCCTATTTGAATGCCTTACTCCTTCGCGGGTCGAGTGACCATCTCGGACCGAACCCACCGATACGCAACGACTTCGTTTTGCAACCAAGAACCAAGTTAATGACCACGGATTTACCACACAAAAAACTTTACGGGAAAAATCGCAAATTCCCCTGTAAAAACGCACAGTCCGCAACCTGTCAATCTTTTTACAAAAGGAGCAGACATCCTTTCACTATTCCCTCGTATTCTGACGATAGATACAGTGGGACAAGGCCTCCCCGCTTGCCTGAAAGTTGTATTACTTTCTCGGCTCCCCATACCTAAACTTACCCCTATGCGGCCCTCCCCCCAACGCGCAGGAAAGTCCATGATTCCATTGGCGAAAACGCTCGCCTTGGCGTTCCTCATGGCTGCGACTCTCCAGGCTCAGAGCCTCGTGGGGCCGGAAAACAATCTCACTGTAGCCGAGCAATATTTGTTCGCGGCCGCCAATGAAGCGCGCGCGAATCAGGGACTCGCACCTCTCCGCCTCGATCCTGTCCTCATTGCAGCTTCCTCTGCCCACGCTCGCGAGATGGCTAATCATGCCTCTATCTCTCATCAATTCAATGGGGAAGAAGATCTTGCCGAGCGTGGAGCTCGCGCCGGAGCCCATTTCAGCGAGATCAGCGAAAACGTTGGCGAAGCGCCAACCTCTATCATCATCCACGACCTCTGGATGCACTCTCCGGGACACCGCGCTAATTTATTGGATCCAAACGTAGATAGTGTCGGGATCGCCGTCGTGAACCGTGGTGGCCAGCTTTACGCTGTTGAAGACTTCGCAAGCACCGTCCACACCCTCACACTCAATCAGCAGGAAAAGACAGTTGCAGGCATTCTTGCCCAATCGGGGATGAAAGTTGATGAAACTACAGAAGAGGCTCGCCAGACCTGCATGATGAGCACCGGCTATGCGGGCCAGCGTCAACCGTGGTACATCATGCGCTACACGGCCTCGAGCCTCAATCAACTTCCCGCTCAACTCAAGAGCCGCCTCAACTCCGGGAAATACCATCAAGCGGTTGTAGGTGCATGCTCGAGTACCCGGAAGACTCCGTTCACTGCCTACAACATAGCGGTCCTGCTCTACCCCTGAAATTCTGAAACGGCGCAAAGCTCGGTGTCCCATTGGATCCGCAAACCACGAACTTTGACCCACCTATCTGTATTTGCTATAACAATAGAAGCGGAACGCGTGAGTCCCACCCGCGTTCCATACACTCCTGAGTAGCTCAATGGCAGAGCATTCGGCTGTTAACCGAAGGGTTGTAGGTTCGAGTCCTACCTCAGGAGCCATAAAATCAATAACTTACAAGCTCCCTCCTAAAACTCAACCCCACAGAACCCCACACTAAGCGCAAAGAGCCTTTCTGGGCAGGATCATCTGCACCACCTTGGTGTTGGCTTCCTGCTTTGCCTTTATCGCTGCACGTCCATACGTGTTCATGGTTGTGCTGATATTGGCATGACGCATGAGCCCCTTCTGCATACCTGCATTCGCTCCTGATTCGTCCAGCAGACCGCGATAGGAGTGTCTGAAAGCGTGCCATCCGAGCCCCTTGATGCCGATGCGCTCACCAGCGGGTTTGAGGTGTAGCTTTTGGATCATTCCCGCGTGATAGCAGCCGCCAGTCAATGGGGAAGGGAAGACAAGCCCCGTTGAGCGGTCTTGCTTGGCCTGCCATTCGAGAACGATCGCAGCAAGCTCACCATCCAGTGGAACATCATCTTTGGAAGTCTCAGTCTTCGTCGGACCGATGCGACCATTGACTACCGCCCTCTCCACAAGCATGGTTCCTTCCTCAAAGTTGAGACTCTCCCAACGCAACGCAAGAACCTCTGAGATCCGCAGACCCGTACACATGGCTATGGCCGCCATTGTTCGGAACGGTTCTTTTAGCTCTTCCAACAGGAGCAGAAACTCATCACTCGTAAGAGTGACAAGCGCCTTCTGTCTCTTACTCCCGCCCTTGACCTTTACAAGTTCAAGCGGATTGCGTTGAACGTCGATCAAGCCCCAGAGCATTGCACGCTCGAATAGAAGGTGTAGAACCCTCTTCACGTGCGCCTTTGTCTTCGGAGCTAGTGGCAGAGTTGTGAGCCACTGCATTACATCCATCGGGCGCATCTTGCTCAATGGCGTGGTATGCCATCTTGGTTTGATGTGCCTATTGATATAGCTGGTGTAGCCTGCCGCCGTGCTGTAAGCAAGCCCCTCGCCTTTTACTTCGCCTGGACATTGCGCGAGTATCTCTGCGAGTCGCTCCTCTTTCACAAAGCGATCAATCACCACACCAAATGTCGGCTCATTGTGAGCCCTGAAAGCTTCTGCCCCATTAATTCTGAGGAGTTGCTCTTGCAACGCGACTCGTGCCTTTGTTTCGGTTGGATATTCAGTTGTGGATAGCGTGACCTGACGTATAGGCGATCCAGTCTCGGCTTTAGACCGATACCGGTACTCCCAGACCTCTGCACCAGATTTCCGCATGACTTTCCTTAGGCTGCCTTCCTGATACCGTTGGCGTGTGCTTTTCAAAGGGTGTCCTTTCATTGCACGCGCCGTGACTGGTTTTGACAGATTAATTTGCCCTGCACCCAGGCATCAAGAGAAGATTCGCGGAAGCGCCAATATTTTCCCATACGGAGACAGGGGACTTCACCGGCGCGGGCGAGCGCCTGAAGAGTTTTAGGGTGGATGCGAAGCAGCTTGGCCGCTTCCTCTATGTCGAGGAGGGGCTCAAAGGTCTGGTGTTGTGCGACGCCCGGAGGAAAGGAAGCTACCAATAGTGGCATTGCTCCGGGCTCGGTCTGTGGTTCGTTCAAATCGTATCTCCTATTGATTGATGTTGCGTTGTCTTGGCGAGCAGACCGTTGACGACGGCGATGTGCCGCAGTTCGTGCTTGGCTATCACGCTGCCTCCCGGTCTCCGAAGATGGTTTCAGCGATGTAGTGGCGAATCGGGGTTCCGGTCGGGGTGGTCTGCCATACTCGCAGCGTTCCGTCTTTACGCATTGCCTTTAGCTCTTCGTGGATGAATCCGAGGTGGCCGGGAACTCCTTTACGAATGTCTGAGGTTGAAGCGCCGGGATGCGCTGTGACAAAGGCTAGGATGCGCTGCCGAAAGATTCTCTTCAAGTGCTCAGGGGCAGTGGGCTTGATGACCTGGAGTTGTGTCTCGTTGTCAGGGGCGACGGTGAATGGGTGCTTGGCTGCGGCGGCGAAGACGGCAAGGTCTTGACCGGACATTTTGACTGTGACTTGCATGATGATGCGTTCTCGTTCTTTCTCTGGTTAGGGTTGATGGTTTACGCGACCCGCACACCGTGCGGGTTCGCAACAGGACGGTCAGGGAGCCTAGGCTGCCACCTGCTCTTCGGTTGGGGGTTCTCCGGGGGAAAAGGTATGCGGGTCAGAGTTTTTCCCGGTGCCGGTGCAAACCACCAGTTTTCGCTCAGTGAGGCTATCGAGGACTCGGTTTACCTTCTGAGTGTTTGTCTTCACTGCCACACGCACATCCTTCCTAGTGGCATTCTTCGTGCTGGCGATATACCGGATGATTTTGGTCTCAAGCTCATCGGCTCTCGTCACCCTCCCGGCTTCTCTAACTTCGGAGGCAGTCCTTCCGAGGGATAGAACCCCGGTTTCCTTGTCGAGGTAAAGCTCGGCGCGTTCAATCTCTGTGCCGTATCGCTGCAAGCTTCGGAGGTAGCGTCTTCCGTTGGAGTTCGATACTTCGAGGATGGTTGCTGCGAGGGAGGCGATGCCGCCGCTGCCCATGATGGATGCAGCAATCGAGTTTCCGTTTCCCTTGTTTGTGTGGTGCAAGGCGAGGATAGTCACACCCGTCTCACGTGCCAAATCCTGAATCGGACTGAAGTCACGGACAACTTTTTCGTAGCTGTTCAGGTCCTCGAACTCGACGGTTTTCGCCAGCGTGTCCAAGACGACGAGCTTTGTATCCGGCAGCTTTACCAGCCACTCACCGAGATCGGCACTGAACCTAGATTTATCGACCGGGTTGGGACTGATGAGCAGTCCATCTTTCACCCCCAGAGTATCGAACGCCCTAGCTAATTCGGTTGAGTCGGTCTCGTCCGGGCAGGCGAATAGGACTCTGCCCTGTTTAGTTGGCTTGCCTAAGAACGGCTCTCCTTTGGTGACGCAGCTTGCCAGATGGCGGACGAGAGTGCTCTTGCCGCTCTTGGCTTCGCCCGATGCGAGGTTGAAGGTTCCCTCTTTGAGGATGCCCTCTACGAGGTAGTCGATGGGATTGGCGGTCGCATAATCCCGCAGTTGGTCTACTGTCAGAAAATTCATTTGTGTACGGCTGCTTCCTTTCTGGGTTGGAGGTTGTCGGTTGATTCCCGGCTGACCCCCTAAGCTGTCACACGCTAAGAAGCGGTCACTCTGCCTATTCATTTATTCTTATAGGGACGGGAATCGATGGAATCGATAGCCCATAAAAACCCATTCCATCTATTCCCACTCTTATGTATGTAAGAGCGGGAATCGGTTTCTGGAATCGGTTCCAAAGGCTATTCCGGCAGAATGTGCGAAAGCGTAGTGTGTGACGATTTATAGGTTCCGACCGGAACAGCACAGTATGCGGTCGATTGACGGTTACGGGTTATGTGCGAGGGTGTGCTACTTCAGAACGCAAGACTGCCCCTCACATAAAGGGCATCTTGGCTACGATGGAACGTCCGCCTAAGGACTCAAGGGAGTCCCGGTGAACTAGGCGACGACCCCCAACCTTGACACTGACGAGTCTGCCGGTGGCAATCAGTTCGGCGGTTGTCCTCAAACTGAGGTTCAGTAGACGTGCAGCTTCTCGGCGTGAGTAGTACATTCGGTTCAATGCTTCAGTCATAAATGCCTATCTACTCCTAGGAGTGGTATAAAAAAGTTACCTTCCTAGTATAACACAACTTTGGTTGGTGTCAACTAGATAATTTAAAGCGCAAAAATTGTTGAATCTAAAGGGTTTCGCTAGGATTCATCCATCCTAGGTCATCAGCGCCCAATCCTCATGAGTGTGTTGTCGCCAGCACGTGCGGCTTTTCGGACGAGCTTGGCGGTGAGCGTGAGGTTCTCCGCTATGCTGCGACCGCCTCTAGGGCCACTGCTCAGGATGCGGATTCCGGCTTTATTGAGTTGAGGTTTCTTCTTCGACATATTGTTTGTTCCTTTGTGGGTTGAGAGTAGGGGGGAAACCCCGTGACAGGCATTGGTACGCTTAGCAAATCCGGAGTACCGACGCCCTATTTGCGATGACCGACCTCCCCTACCATCGACTGACCAGAGCGCCTAGGTGACGACGTAGGCAACCGCATAGGCCATCACTGCGTGCTAAATGCTCATACCAGATGAATTAGAGAGCAATGTGCGAATCCTTCTGTAAGGTTGCTATAGCTGCTTTACAAATTAATGTAAACTTTGTTACAACCTTACAGGGAGGATTCAATCATGGTTCGCGGTTACGTTCGGGTTTCCACTACTAGACAGGCTGAAGAGGGCGAGAGTCTTGAGACACAGGAGCACAAAGTTCGCAGTCAGGCGGGAGTGCTTGGCCTGACGATGGACAAGGTTTATATCGAACGGGGTGTCTCTGGCTCCAAGCCACTGAGGGAACGTCCAGAGGGAGTCCGGATGCTTACCGAGATCGAGGATGGAGATGTGGTGATTGCCACACGGCTAGACCGCATGTTCCGCTCTGCACTTGATGCTCTGGCAACGCTGGAGGAGTTCAAGAGATGTAAGGTGAAGTTGTACTTCTTAGACCTTGGCAATGACCCTGTGACGGGCAATGGCATCTCGAAGCTGGTCTTCAACATCTTGACGGCGGTGGCAGAGGCAGAGCGTGACAGGATTCGGGAGCGTGTCACTGAGGTAAAGGCTGACCAGAAGCGCCGAGGCCGTTTCCTCGGAGGTCGGGCTCCTTTCGGCTGGACTGTGGCAGAAGGCGGCGAGCTTGTTAGGAATGAACAGCAACAGGCGGCAATCGTGAAGATGCGTAAGTTGGCCGATGGCGGTAAGAGTCTCCGAACTATTGCCTCGGAGATGCAATCTGAAGGTTTCACCTTGTCGCATGTGGGAGTCAAGGAAGTGCTCAAGGCCGATACTATGAGGTCACTGCAACGGAAGATTCGTTCGGCATCCTAGCTAGAACCCGCCGGGGTGCGCTCGACCTTGGGTGCACACTGTGCATATTGAAGCGAGGCGGGGCTGTGCTTGCACCACAACCCCGCCCCATCCTATCGAGCACCCATTCGACTCCTAGGAATCTTTGAATTCGAGTTAGCGTCCACCCCGAATCTTCTTTTCATGCTCAAGCGCAGCCCGATTGACCTGAGTGCCGGGGGCGACTTGTTCCAGCTTCGTTACTGGATTCGCTGCGCTAGGTGCAGCGGGGAGTTTGCTGAAGGCGTGAGGGTCAGAGGCGATGCGCCGAACTTTCTCAGCACGTGAGAGCTTGTACCAGTCCTCGCGGGTCGTGACGGGCTTCGTGTCGTGGTTGACCGTAGGAAGCTTCTCCCATGCCTCAGCGCCGTTCTCGCGGATGAACTTCACGCGAGATTGAACATCGGGAAAATCGGCTTTGCTCAAGGTTCCCTGACGGGCTGTACCTGCTCCTTCTCTGGGCAAGGTGCGTCCGTCTATGAGTTCCCGGCGGTCGAATCCTAAGCGGGTGAGTGCATCGGCTAAATCAAGCTGTTCGCCGTCGTAATGAATCCTAGCGGTGCCGTCATCGGTGAAGACGACCTCGCGCCCATCGGCTTTGAGAGCGGCGAGGGCGACGGAGCGGTCATAAAACTTGATGTTTGTGCTATCGAAAGCTGCGTTGAGGACAGCGGCTTGTTCTGATTCGTGAATCATTTGTCTGTTTCCTTTTATATTTGTTGGGGGCTAGGAGTCCTGGAGATTCCTAGCGGTTCCTAGTCTTAGTCGAGATACGAGGCCCATCCGGCTTGTAACCGGCGGGCAAGGTCGCGTGCTGCGCGAAGTTCTGGCGACGTGGTCGACTCTGCCTCTTTGGTCTTAGGGCAGGGCGAAGCCTCTTCGGCATTGGCTTCCATGGGAGCGGTGTTAGGCACCGGCGTAGTCAATCGAACGTCTCCTTGGTTTCCTTGTCCTGACGAAGGTCATCAAGTTCGTCCTCAAGGGCTCTGAGGCGAGTGGTCAGGTCATCGACCGCCCCTGCCAATAGAGCGCAGATGGCCGCGAGGTTTTCAGTGTTGGTGCTGCTCATAAATGGGTAAATTCCTTTGTCTGTGTTTGGGTGTAGTGCATGGTGATGCATCGTAGGGTCAATGCAAAAGCCCTCGCGTCAGACTCGGAGCCGTAAAGGAGGAAACGGACTCACGAGGAGCGAGGGCTTAGCAAACCCAGAGCGCAGCACACACGAAAAAAGGCTGAGTCCAAGGCGTTAGCCTCTTTCTCAACCGTATACATCTATTCTACCACGTTCACGAATTTTGTCAAGTGTCAAGTGAGTGTAGACTTCTACATATGTTATTGATAAATCATTGATTTAGTTGGGTTTCAATAACTCGTGGCCAATTTTCAAAATGTCTAAGATGATTCTGGAAGAAACCCCGTGACAACAGAAAGTCGCTACTCTTTCGTGCGCAGTGTCGGATTAGCGACCACCTTGCCGGTACGGTGCTGGAGACGACGTGAGAGACGGAGGGGCTAGGAGCCAATGACGACGCGGGTTTCCCTAGGTTGCGAGATTCCTAGATGCTAGGAAGAAGAGTCTTAGGAGGCGGGTTCTACTAGTGCGCGAACCGGCGTTTTTACTCCTAGGAACCTCCTTTTGCTACCGAATTGCTACCTGCCTCCTACTGATAGGTGCGCACGAGTCTTCGGTGGCGGTTTTGTGTTTCGAGTTCGCCGTGACGCTAGGAGACCGCTAGGATTCGTCGCTAGGAATGCAGCGACAATTCAGAGCGATGACCGTGGCGCGGAAGACATCTAGGAACCGTCATTTGGGGTGGCTCTACCAAGGACGACATCTGACCCAAACCGATTGACACCAACACCGGGTAGTACCAATCCGAACTGACTGCTGTTAGGTTGCACAAAGAAAGGAAGCTTTTACGTGCCTCCCACTCTTATACCTGTACAACCACCCCCAAAGCCTGACGACCGCCTCCTAACCTCACGAGAAGTCGCAGAGATTTTGAATGTTGATGTCTCGTGGGTAAACAATCACTGCGAGCGCATTGAGCCGCTCCTTCCCTTCGTGCCTCTGGGCTTTGGGAGAGGTGCGAAGAGACGCTTCCGCAAGGTTGACATCCTTGAGTTCATAGAGAACAACCTCGTCAGGCCGCGATTGAGGAGGTGACGAGGAAGCAGACCGCAGCCAAGGGTAGCCTGTCGAGATGTTGCCTACAATTCGCTAGTGGGGCGTGACGCAGGACACTTCCCGCGTGGGGCGTAGTGGTCCGGTTCAAACCTCTATGCGTTTGTTGTTCGCATGAGCGACAATGGGGCACGATGACTAGCCAAGAGATGAAGAAGACCCTCTGGGAGGCGGCGGACAAGCTGCGTGCCCAGATGGATGCGGCGGAGTACAAGCACCTTGTGTTGGGACTGATCTTTCTCAAATACGTATCCGATTCGTTCGATGAGCGGCGGCGCGAGGTTGCTGCGATGCTTGAGGACCCGTTGTCGGAACTGCACTTCTCGGATGATGCGGCGGATCAGGTGGCGGCGTTGGAGGATCGGGACTACTACACTTCAGCGAATGTGTTCTGGGTGCCTCCGGTGGCGCGATGGGAGACGCTGCGGAATCAGGCTAAGCAGCCGGAGATTGGACGTTTGTTGGATGAGGCTCTTATTGCGATTGAGGACTTCAATCCGTCGCTGAAGAACATCTTGGACAAGCGATTTGCCCGGACTCAGATTGAGCCATCGCGTTTGGGGCAGCTTATCGACCTCATCTCCAAGATCGGCTTCACGTCGGAGGACAAGGCGAAGGACGTTCTAGGCGAGGTTTATGAATATTTCCTCGGACAGTTCGCCACGGCTGAGGGCAAGAAGGGCGGGCAGTTTTATACGCCGGGATCGGTGGTGCGGGTACTGGTGGCGATGCTCTCTCCACATAAGGGGCGCATCTACGATCCGTGCTGCGGGTCGGGTGGCATGTTCGTGCAGTCGGAGAAGTTCATCGAGGTACACGGCGGACGCACAGATGACGTGTCCATCTATGGGCAGGAATCCAACCCGACAACGTGGCGGCTGGTGGCGATGAATCTCGCGATTCGCGGTTATGGCTTTAATCTTGGGAAGGAGCCTGCCGACAGCTTCACGCAGGACCAGCACCCGGACCTGAAGGCTGACTATGTGCTGGCGAATCCGCCGTTCAATGTCTCCGACTGGTGGAGCGCGAAACTAGAAGGGGACAAACGGTGGGCATTTGGAACGCCACCGCAGGGGAATGCGAACTATGCGTGGCTCCAACACATCCTCTGGCACCTGAAGCCGACGGGCCAGGCCGGGGTGGTGCTGGCGAATGGTTCCATGAGTTCCAATCAGAACAGTGAGGGGGAGATTCGGCGGCGGATGGTGGAGGGCGACGTGGTGGAGTGCATGGTGGCGCTACCTCCGCAGCTCTTCCTGAATACGCAGATTCCCGCCTGCCTCTGGTTCCTGACACGCGATAAGACTGCGCACGGGCGTGACCGGCGAGGAGAGATTCTGTTTATCGACGCCCGCAAACTGGGCCGGATGGAGACGCGGGTGAATCGGGTCTTTACCGATGCCGACGTTGCGAAGATCGCGGAGACGGCCTACCGCTGGCGGCAGAGTGGCGAGGTTTCCGGAGCATATGAGGATGTGGCGGGGTTCTGCCGGTCGGTGAAGATGGAGGAGATTCGCGAGCATGGATATGTGCTGACGCCGGGGCGGTATGTCGGGGCCGAGGCGGTGGAGGATGACGACGAGGTGTTCGCGGGCAAGATGGATCGGCTCACTGCGCTGCTGTCGGAGCAGATGACGAAGGGCGCGGAACTGGACACAGTGATTCGCGAAAAGCTGGGGGCACTCGGCTATGGCGTCTGAGTGGAGGGATACGACTCTAGGTGAGGTTATCCGACTCCAGAGGGGGCATGACCTGCCTGACAGTAGTAGACGTCCAGGAAACGTGCCAATTCTCGGCTCATTCGGTATCACTGGGGAACACGATGAGCCCCGTACAAAGGGCCCCGGAGTCACCGTAGGCAGGAGCGGAGCATCTATCGGCGTCGTCGCATTCAGCGCCGTGGACTTTTGGCCCCTGAATACTTGTCTTTATGTGACAGACTTTCAGGGGAACGACCCAAAGTTTTGCTTCTATTGGCTCAAGACCTTGAATCTTGCGAGCTTTGATTCGGGAAGCGCACAGCCTTCACTGAATAGAAATTACATCTACCACTTGCCCGTCCGCATTCCTGGCGTGCAAGAGCAGAGTGAAATCGCGAAGCTCTTAGATGGACTAGACGAAAGTATTCGACTGAAGGCAGAGACGAAGAAAACGCTGGAAACAGTGGCTCGTACGATCTTCAAGTCGTGGTTTGTGGATTTTGATCCGGTGCGGGCGAAGGCGGAGGGACGGGAGCCTGAGGGCATGGATGCCGCCACCGCCGCTCTCTTCCCCAGCACATTTGCAGAGTCCCAATTAGGCGCTCTACCGGAAGGCTGGGCAGCAATGCCGCTGTATGAAATCGCCAATTTTTCGAATGGGGCCGCCTACAGGGACATCCATTTCTCTCCGAGGACCGAAGGACTCCCTGTTATCAAGATCGCTGAACTCAAAGCGGGCGTCACAGAAAGCACGAAGTTCACTGAAACAGACCTTGGCGAAAGATACCGGATCGAGCAAGATGAGGTTCTTTTCTCATGGTCTGGAAATCCAGACACATCAATTGACACTTTTATCTGGGATGGTGGGCCCGCTTGGCTGAATCAGCATATATTTCGGGTTCGCGAGAATGGAATGGCTCCACGAGCCTCGATCTACATTCAGTTGAAGACATTACGACCTAAGTTCGCTGAGATTGCGCGAGATAAGCAAACAACGGGGCTAGGCCACGTCACGATTGCCGACTTGAAGAGGCTAATGGTCTGCAAGCCAACAACGGAAGTTACACTCCGGTTTGACGAAATCGTGAGCCCAATTCTTGAAAAGGTTGCCTCAAATCAACTAACTTGCCGCGTCTTAGCATCGATCCGCGATTCTCTGTTGCCGCGCCTCATCTCCGGCAAGCTGCGGATGCCAGATGCGGAGAAGCTGGTGGAGGCGGTCCTGTGAGCATCTACGAGAGCGACGTGGAAGAGGAGATGCTTGGCTGGTTTGAAGACCTCGGCTATGAGGTGGTCGCCGGACCGGAGCTTGCGCCCGATGGCTCACGACCAGAGCGGAAGAGCTACAAACACGTTCTGCTGGAGGAGCGGCTACGGGATGCACTGCACCGGCTGAATCCTAACTTGCCACTGGCGGCAATCGCCGATGCTGTAGATGTGATGCAGGGTGCGGGAACGGCGGGGCTGATGGGGGCGAACCGGGAGTTTCAGCGGTGGCTGACGACGGGCGTGCAGGTGTACTGGCAGAAAGACGGCGAGACGCAGGGCGGAAGAGTACGGCTGGCAGACTTCACCGACCCGTCCAAGAACGATTGGCTGGTCGTGAATCAGTTCACCGTGACTGGCACCACCGCCAGTGGCAACCGGGAACGCAGGCCCGATGCAGCGGTCTTCCTGAATGGGATGCCGGTGGCGATCTTCGAGCTGAAGAATCCTGCGACGGAAAACGCGGACGTCTGGGCCGCCTACCGCCAGCTCCAGACATACAAGGAAGAGATTCCCGACGTGTTCCGCACCAATGGGCTGCTGGTGGCATCGGACGGCGTGTATGCGCGGATGGGTTCACTCTCCTCGAACGAAGAGCGGTTCCTGGCGTGGCGCACGATTGACGGTAAAGAGAAAGACCCGCTGGGACAATTCGGTGAGTTGGAGACGCTGGTGCGCGGCGTCTTCGAGAAAGAGCATCTGCTGGACTATCTGCGCCACTTCATTGTCTTTGAGGATGACGGTGGGCTGAGTAAGAAGATTGCCGCTTACCATCAGTTCCATGCAGTGCGGGCAGTGGTGGCGCGAGTGCTGGAGGCGTCGGCACCGGGTGGCAGCGGCAAGGGTGGCGTGGTGTGGCATACGCAGGGGGCAGGCAAGAGCCTGGAGATGACCTGCCTTGCGGGCAAGCTGATGACGCATCCGCAGATGAAGAATCCGACGCTGGTAGTGGTGACTGATCGGAACGACCTAGACGGACAGCTTCACGGAACATTTGATATGGCAGCGGAGGTGCTGGGCGAGACACCAGTGCAGGCGGACAGCCGAACGGCGTTGCGTGAGCACCTGAATGATCGTCCATCAGGCGGCATCATCTTCACGACCATCCAAAAGTTCGTTCCGGGAGAGGATGAGGACACCTATCCAACACTGACAGAGCGGGACAACGTGGTGGTCGTGTGTGATGAAGCGCACCGAAGTCAGTATGGACTGAAGGCCCGCATCAAGGTCCACGGCGACGAAAGAACCACGCTGGAATACGGTTATGCGAAGTATCTGCGGGATGCAGTGCCGAATGCGACGTTCGTCGCGTTTACAGGGACACCGATTGCCTCCAAAGACAAGGACACCCGCGCTGTCTTCGGCGACTATGTGGACATTTACGACATAGAGCAGGCAGTGAAGGACGGTGCAACGGTTCCCATCTACTACGAGTCGCGTCTAGTGAAGCTGGAACTCGATTCTTCCGCCACAGCGGCAGTGGACGAAGAGGTGGAAGAGCTGACGGAGGACGAAGAGGAGTCGGCAAGGGCAAGGACGAAGAGCCGGTGGGCTGCGTTGGAGAAGCTGGTCGGTGCCGACCCACGTATGAAGACTGTTGCCGCTGATCTTGTGAAGCACTTCGAGACCCGGCAGGATACGATGCGGGGCAAAGCAATGGTGGTCTGCATGAGCCGTGAGGTCTGCGTCCAACTCTACAACGCAATCATCGACCTAAGGCCAGAGTGGCACGACCCTGACCCGGAGAAGGGCGCAATCAAGGTGGTGATGACGGGGTCGGCTTCAGACCGTGAGGCATTGCGTCCACACGTCTACAGCGGAAAGGTGAAGAAGCGGCTGGAGAAACGATTCAAGGCCCCGGCGGACCCGCTGAAGATGGTGATCGTTCGAGATATGTGGCTGACGGGCTTTGACGTGCCTTGTCTGACGACAATGTATGTCGATAAGCCCATGAAGGACCACAACCTCATGCAGGCGATTGCGCGAGTGAATCGGGTCTTCAAGGATAAGCCGGGTGGTCTGGTGGTGGACTACATCGGCATCGCCAACGAGTTGAAGCAGGCGTTGAAGGAGTACACGCAGAGCAAGGGGCAGGGGCGTCCGACCGTACCGGCGGAAGAGATGCTGCTGAAGCTAGAAGAGGAGATGGATGTCGCATGGGGGATGCTGCACGGTCTGGATTACAGCGGCTTTCGCGTGAACGCGCTGAAACCGATGCGGGCGGCAGCAGACCATATTCTCGGGTTAGAGGACGGAAAGAAGAGATTCGCTGACTGTGTGCTCCGGATGATGCAGGCTTTCGCGTTGTGCTGCACTCTGCCCGCTGCGGCGAAGCATCGGGAGGAGATTGCGTTCTTCCAAGCTGTGAGGACGATCCTGACGAAGAGTGACCCGTCGAAGGCTCTGAGCGACGACGCAAAGGAGCACGCACTTCGGCAGATCATCTCGCGAGCGGTGGTTTCAGCGGAGGTGATGGACATATTCGGCGCGGCTGGGCTGCAACGGCCTGATGTGGGCATACTCTCAGATGAGTTTCTTCACGACGTTCGCAAACTGAAGGAACGAAATCTTGCCGTGGAAGTGCTGGAGCGACTGCTGAAGGGGCAGATCAAGAGTAGGTTCGCGAGTAATGTCGTCCAGAGCCGCAAGTTCTCTGAGTTGCTACTGGATTCTCTGACCCGCTACCGCAATCGCGCTATTGAGACGGCTCAGGTAATTGAAGAGCTGATCGCTATGGCAAAGCAGTTCCAAGCGGCGGCGAACCGTGGCGAGCAACTTGGGCTAACGGCTGACGAGATGGCTTTCTATGACGCTCTGGCGGCCAATGAGGCGTCCGTGCGAGAGCTGGGGGATGAGACTTTGCGGAAGATCGCTCAGGAGCTTACTGCGAAGCTGAGAGCGAGCAACTCGGTGGACTGGTATGTGCGGGACTCAGTGCGGGCGAAGCTGCGGCTGATGGTGAAGACGATCCTGAAGAAGTGGAAGTACCCTCCGGATGGACAAGATGCCGCCACGGAGACGGTGCTGGATCAGGCGAAGGAACTATCGGCCGCTTGGGCTACTATCTAGCTTGCGATTTGGCATCTGCTAGCTGCTGCACAGTTGTGCGGGACGGGGTAAGACCCAAAGACAAACATTTGGACCCACACATTCCAACCTTCACCAGTGAACCGAATGCGGTGATCGAGAAGATCCATATCAGACAGCCTGTAACCCTTGAACCACGGGATTTTGCGAAGTCGCTGGCCCGTCAGAACGACCGCCTGTTCACCTCTTCAGGGTATGCCAGAACAGGAAATGCGCATGATGTTGTTGCTGACTCCTCCACAGCAACCAGCCCAAGCCTGAGCCTGTTATGAGGGGATTGTTTGATTGAATCATGGTAGCCTTTGCAGATTCCAACTTTTCTGTAGAAGGCACGTGAAGCAAGATGTCATCTCATGCTGAGCATTTTGACGGAGACCTCACAAAACCATTCCGCATCCTTTCTCTCGATGGTGGAGGTGCTAAGGGTTTCTACACAATTGGAGTTCTTGAGCAAGTTGAAATGATGATGGGAAGGCGTCTGTGCGATTGCTTCGATTTGATTTACGGGACGAGCACCGGATCAATCATCGCTGCACTCTTGGCTCTTGGTCGGTCCGTATCCGAGGTGCACGACTTATATAAGAAGCATGTTCCTCCTATTTTGAGCCATTGGACGAAGTCGGGAAGATCAGCAGAGTTGAGGAAAACTGCGAATGTCGTATTCGAGGATCGAACCTTCGTAGGGTTAGAGACGGACCTGGCTGTCGTGGCCGCTCGATGGGTGGAGGAACGGCCAATGATCTTCAAGTCTGATGTAAAACTGACCTACGCAGGTAAGGACTCATTTGTACCTGGATTCGGGTGCAATATAGCCGCCGCCGTGACAGCGTCTTGTTCTGCTTATCCTTTCTTCCAGCGCCACACGGTTATGACATCGACGGGACATCTCATCGAACTTTTCGATGGAGGATATTGCGCAAATAACCCAACGGCATACGGGATAACAGATGCTACTCACGGACTGGGGTTGCCGTTAGACGCACTACGTGTGCTAAGTGTTGGGGTCGGAATTTATCCGCAACCAAAGATTTGGCACCGCCACAGAATTCGATATAGACCCTTGGAAAGGCTACCAAGCGTGAAGCTGCTTCAGAAGGCACTTGAAGTGAACACGCATACCGCCGAGGTTCAACTCAACCTCATATTTGGAGATGCTAAGAGGCTGCGGATAAACGAGTCCTTCCAGCAGCCGGAACTTGCAACTGATCTTTTGGAATTTGATCTGAAGAAGCTCGATCTTTTACACCAACACGGGGGTGACTCCGCTCGAAAGTACGAACAAAGAATTAAAAAATTATTGATTTGATACTCGCAATCGAGAAAGAGACACGTCGATGGCTATACCTGAGGACCAATTAGAAGTTTGGGCAAAGGCGGGCTCACAAGTTGTTTCAGAAAACACTTTCACAAGCGTCAAGACCGCACTCGAACGGCAAGGTACCAAGTATTTCGGAAAGAGTGTCGAAATTTTTCTGCAAGGCTCCTATGGTAATGGCACCAACATCCGCAGTGAAAGCGATGTAGACATAGTTATCCGTCTCAGGAACCTCTTTCATCTTGAGTTTCAAGGTGTACAACCCACCGATCAATACAACATTCGGAAAGAATACTCCGACGCGACCTACCTCTTACCGCAGTTTAAGAACGACGTTGTTGCAGCATTAGTCGACTACTATGGTGTGAAATCAGTGGACGTTGGGCAAAAAGCCATCAAGATCAAGCAGGACGAACACGAGAATCGTAGAGAAGCAGATGTAATCGTTGCAGATACTTACCGTAGATACGACTTGGTCCAGTCCAAGATTGTATCGAGCGACGGGATCTCGTTCCTATCAAACGGCGAAAGAATTAACAACTTTCCTCACCAGCATACTAAGAACGGAAATCTCAAGGATATTGAGACGGGGGGACGTTACAAGGAAATGGTGCGTCTACTAAAGAATATGCGCCTTGTGCTCATTGAACGTGGCCTGCTAGTTGATGGGTCTGCACCTTCATACTTTATCGAGGGACTTCTTTACAATGTCCCCTCAGAAACCTTCATGGGAACGTTGGGTCAGTCATTCGTAACCTGTCTTAGGTGGCTCAACAAAGCGGACCAATCTGCTCTGAAAACACCAAGCGGACTACATTGGGTGACGAGAGAGGGTAGGTCTACATGTTGGCCGTGTCAGCAATGTAGCGACTTTATCAGTGCCGTCATCTCTACATGGAATCACTGGTGAGGCTTTGCCTTTAGTTCTACGAGGGCAGGGAAGACGCGAATCAAAAGAAAAAGAGCCAACCCCACAATAGCCCCACAATAAGGCTTCCTCAAACTTCCTCACCATTACTTATCAATGCTTTAGCTTTCCAGTCACGGCGCGTAAGTCATTGATATTACATTGTTGAATCTTCTGTTAACCGAAGGGTTGTAGGTTCGAGTCCTACCTCAGGAGCCAATATCCTTTACTATCAACAATCTACAAGATGCGTCATTTCGATTATTTATCGAATTTCGCCGAACTTCGCCAAACCTCACCGAATTCCGATTCTCGAGATTAGATTACTGACTCCACGAGGTGCTAGCGAACTCGTTTATTGCCTTCAATCATGTTGAAGGGCGGAATGATCGTTGGGGCAGCGAAATAGGTTTTGCCCGAAGGGTTGTGGGCGGGCGAGTAAATGCACGGCGGGGTGGGATTTGGGGGGGCGAACGACAGCGGGCACACGTCGAGATGTTCCCGATTAAATCCAATCAAATCCGCAACGTTTGTTACTTCGCCGGTGCTGGCTCTTGCCGTAGATCTTGAGTATTTACGTAATATGCGTAAATATGAACGCAATATGCGTACGGTATCAGCCCTCGCTGCATTGGTTAGCCCCACCCGTCAGGCGATCCTCACGGCCACATTCTTGCGTCCTGAAAAGTCCTGGTATCTAAGCGAGTTGGCTACCCATATTGGGACAAGGTCCTCCTCTTTACAGAGAGATGTCGATTCGCTGGTGCGAGTCGGCATCCTTGCGAAGCGTCTCGATGGGCGGAGAAGCTACATCAAAGCGAACGAGGAATCGCCTATTTTCTCAGAAATCCGCGGCCTGATTGAAAAGACAAGCGGCATAGTCCCAACCGTTCAGGATGCGGTTGGCAAACTTGGGAAAAAGATCCGATGGGGTTTCATCTACGGGTCTTTAGCTCGCGGCGAAGAGGGAGCTGGAAGCGACGTGGACCTTATGCTGATTGGTAATGTAAGTACGATGGAGATGGGCCCTCAGCTGCGGCGTTTGGAGAAGTCGGTTAGTCGTCAAATCAATCCGACGATCTTTACGGTAGACGATTTTGTCAAGAATCTTGCCAACAAGAATCATTTTCTCCTTACGGTCATGCGCAGAAAGAAAATAATGGTGAAGGGAACTGAGGATGAGTTGGAAGCAATTGCTCGCAGCGCGTAAGGTTCATATGCACAAAACGAGCAAGCAGGAACTGGACGACCTGCGAGCAGTTATCCGCCGCGGCCTTTCCGATGCTGCGATCCCCGCCCTTTCGGAAGATCGAAGATTTGCTACCGCTTATAACGCTGCTTTGCAGACCGCGAAGATCGCGGTTGCCTGTGCTGGATATAGAGTAGGAGCAATTCCAGGGCACCACGCGATCAGTTTTGAATGTGCTGGCATTGCCCTCGGAAAGCAGGCCGACGCACTCGTGGGGTTCTTGACATCAGCCGTCGGAAGCGCAACATCATCGACTACACTGGGGTACAAATTGCCACATCGACCGAGGCTGCCGAGGTTCTTCAGAGAGCACAAGAGTTCAGTGCTCTTGTGGAGGCATGGATCAAATCAACGCATCCCCGCCTGATGGAGACGAATTGAAGCTGGAAATATGTCGGTCTCTGCGAGCGCGGTCACGCTGATAGTAGTGATCGAGTGGGAGTGAATTACATATTTCTGGTATCACTCGTTCGCATGCGGGTCGGCATGACGCACGACCCACTGGCTGCACCCGAGGCCTCTCGTGATGGCTTAGTAGGAACATGTAATTTTGCCGCCGTGATTTTGCCTATAGCATCGCCCTGTAGCTCTCACGCTTTCTTTCATCGATCTGCACCAAAACACTAGTTTCTGAATGACCAACCATCTGCTCAATGAGTGCTAAGCCCCAAGTAAACAATCCAATCACGCTTCTGTGAAGGCCCGGCGTATCGCTTCATTCCATGCGGCCGTGAATTGCCTGCTGACACTTGTGTCCGGAGCAAGAACGTCGAAACCGTGATACGCACCTGGTACGACAATTAGCTCTACGGCATTCCCAGCCATCATCATTCGTTGCGCGTATTCGATGTCTTCCGGAGCGAAGAGATCTATACTGCCCACTCCGATAAATGCGGACGCAAGGCCAGTAAGGTCCTTGACGCGCGCGGGCACTGCATTCTCCGGCACTTTCGATGAGCCTGCAGGAACTCCGAGCAATGAAGTCCATCCGTACCGGTTCGCCTCAGTATTCCAGATGTACCTGCCAAATTGCTTTGGAAGGTGCTTCATAGACCCCGTCCGATCATCCAGCATCGGATACTCCAAGACCTGCAAGCAGAGTGAAAACTCCTTGCGGTTGCGTACCGCAATCGCAAGAGCAGCCGCATGGCCGGCGCCAGCGCTTTCGCCCTTCACAGCGATCCTTCGTGTATCAACACCCAGATCTTTGGCGTGATCGTAAACCCATCGAAGAGTGGTGTAGATATCTTCAAGGGCCCCCGGAAAGCGCGTCTCAGGCGCTAGCCGGTAATCCACGGTCATCGCGACGCAGTCGTGCCTTACCGCCATATCCTGGATCGCACGTAGTGAATCCTTGGCTCTAAACACCACAAAGCCGCCGCCGTGAATGTGCAGCAACGCAGGCTTAGATGAGCCGACTGAATTTCCAGTGACGTAGACCCTTACATCAGGCTGACCGTTCGCGCGTGGAATCAGATGCTCTGTTACTAGTGGGCTGTCTAGTGGTGCGGGCGACGTTGTTCCCATAAGCCGTCGGATCGCTGGCAATGAAACATCGTTATATGTCAATCCAGACAGAAATTGTGAGACTCGTTGTAAGGCCGGTCGAAGCTCTGGATTCACGATCGCCATCGAGTCAGTGGAACCTGTAGGCTGACTTGACGGCGTGAGCGCCCCGGCCATTGATTGTGTCGTAAATCCGGCAGTAGCTGCAGCGCACGTGATGAGAAAATCCCGCCGGTTCATTCCGTCGTTCCCCATGTGAGTCGTCTCCATGAACACAGCGCCGTTTCCCAAGACGGCATCGGAGGCTAAGCGATCAATTGCGCGGAGGTCTAGTTGAAGATGCCTCGAAGACCAGATGCCGCGCAAAGAATGGCAGCACCTCGGTATATACCCGCCCATCCATGCCCCAATTCCCCGTTCCCCACACGCCGTTGTACTCCTCGGCCTCATGCGGAATCCCAAACTCATTCAGCTTGTGAGTAAAGGCCTGGTTGGCGTACACGTGATCCTGATTGCCATCGTTCCGCGCCCAGTCAAACCGCAGTCCCCGCAACGACTTCAGGTTCTCGGCATACTTCCCGATCATCGTCTCCAGCAAAAAGTTATCCCGCAGCCGTTCCGTCACCGCACTGTCGATTTCCACCGTGTCCCCCATAACGTGGGCCTGAAGATCGATATAGAGTGGCGGCCTGTTGACGTTCGGAACGCTGGCCTGAAAAATCGATGTGAAGATTGTGCCAAAAGGGCTGTCTTTCACCTGATTCAGCGACCGGATGTCCGTTAAGAGTTTCCAGTCCGGCCGGGAGTACATTGTGAAGATTCCCGATCCCGTCCCTACCGGGTGCAACGCATACACAGTCCCAAAGACCTCCGGATGCGTCATCCCAAACCGGATTGCGCCATACCCGCCCATGAAATCGCCTGCGATGCCGCGTGAATCCCGATTCGCCAGCGTGCGGAAGTTGGCATCGACATAAGGCACAACCTCCCGCACCATGAAGTCTTCCCAGTTGCCGGTCACCGGCGAGTTCACATACCAGGAGCATCCCAGCGGCGTTGCCATATCCACCGCGACAAAAATCACTTTGTCGATTTCCGAGGTCGCCACTCCCCGGTCCAACAACTCGTGCACCTGTCCGCGATAAAAATCCTCGTCGAACTTCGCGAGCGGATTCGGCAAGTAATAGATAACCGGATACCGGAGTGTCGCGCTCTCGTACGCGGCAGGAAGATACACTGCGAGTTTGCGTGCCGGATCGGTTCCGATCAGGCTGTGCGAGAGACTCTCGCCGCGCAGTTCGCGCATCACCACCTGGCTGCCGCTGTCCATCGCCTGCAGCATCGGCGGTCCAAGCACCATTGCCATCGCAATTTCCAATCCCAACCAGGTAGCGTATCTGGACACACGTATGCGTCGTCTCATGAAGTTCATGTTCTCCGTCCTCCTTCAGTTTTTGCTGGTTATTCCTGCTTCCGTCGCGCCGTGGCGGCCAGATACCAACCCGGCCAAAAGAGCCAGCAGCCGTATACCCATCCACCCTTGCCCCACATGAGGGGTGTCAGAGTGGCCATTGCCGCCAGCAAGACTGCCCAGCCAAGCCCAAGCCGCATCTCTCGCCTCCCGCGCCACACTCCCCACAGTCCCGGAAGAAGAAAGATCAAAAGTCTCAAATGAGAAAGCCCATGTCCGGGCCACTTCGAGAGGCAATATAGACAAGGCACACAACAGGCGAGCAGGCTGGCCCATAGCGTGGCTCGCGAGACGGAGCCTATGACAAACCCGGCCATCCATGCCCACGAAATCACAAGAAACAGTGTGAATAGAGAAAGCCAGAGCAGTTGGGCTTGCTCCGGTTCCCGCAGAACGTCTGCCACGGCTGCGCTCGCCTCAACCGAACACCCCATAAGGAACAGGCTTGCCGGCAGCGCCAACCCGAAACTCGCCGCCCAAGGCCGCCAGCTCTTCCACAGAGCAAGCTGCCGTCTCGCCACCAGGCCTAGCACATCGCCCAGCCCGCGCCAAACATCGCAGTCCGTCTCCGCCAAATCGCCCAGCACCACTTCGCGCTCCAGTGGTGCGAGCAATCCTGCCGCAGCTTCGACACACCTCCAGCTCGCTGTTGGGCCTTTCATGCCGCATCTCCGGGCAAACCACTACGCCGGCTCTCTCCCCACACCGTTCCGCTGCTCATCTTTATCACTGCCTGATAGAACTCCCGAGCTGCACGGACACCCTCGCCCGTCACACGCACTATGCGCTTGGCTCGTCCGCCGCGCTGCTGCGTCGGCGCGCTCATCCAGGTTTGGACCAGTCCCTTGGCCTCCAAACGATCGAGTGTGATGTAGAGAGCGCCCAGCGAACAGGTCCGTCCACACTTCGCCTCGATCACCTCACGCATCGCGGCCCCATAGGCTTCTTCGCCTAGATGTGCCGCCGCCGAAAGAATGAGGAATTCAAATTCGCCGACCATAATTAGAACTACATTGTGCTTCTAATTGTGCCAGGTGTCAAGGCGTCTCTAAAAATGTGGATAATCGCCTGTACGCTCACCGACACGGATTAGTACCGATATGTCGGCCAATTACATGGTCCGCCGCTGTAACCCTCCGCTGCGGAGGAGTATGTAAGCAGCGGTTTCAATATGACTTGGCCGACGATCCGGACGGAGAGGCCCGCAAGGTCGTATCCGCCTGAATCGTTGACGCGGAACACGAATCGACGCCACGCTGGACAAGGATACTGCCTTCGCACCCGGCACATTTCTGGAACCCGCACAGTGTCCCCATCGATCCTTTCTGCAACAACATTGTGTCAGAGCTCACCAAGTGAGTTGTTTGCTTCAATTTACTCTTCGCGTAGCAGGATCATCGGATCGACGGCAAGGGCGCGCCGGGCGGGAACCAGGGCGGCTGCGAGACCCACCCAGAGCATGGTAAGAATAACGCCGCCGAGGATTACCGGGTCTTTTGGCGTGGCCTGATACACGATGGACGAAAGGACGCGGGTTCCCAGTAAACCGAGGACCATGCCAGCGATCGATCCAAGGGCGAGTAGCCGGAAAGTACGTCCGAGCGCGGCCCCGAGCAGTTCGCGTTGACCAGCTCCGAGGGCTATGCGGATACCGAGTTCGCGAAGGCGTTTGCTGACCGTGTAGGCAGCCATGCCGAAGATGCCTGTAATGGCAAGCATCGCGCCCAGCAAGCCAAGTACGCCGAGAGAAACGGTGGCGACGCGAGCGGCGAAGAGTGCGGAATTTAGCTCGTTGTGCCAGGTCGTTATTTGAAGTGGTAGGGCAGGATCGAGACTGCGCATCGTACTTTTCAGTGCCGAAGCAACCTCCTGCGGGTCGCGCTGCGAACGAACGATGAGCCAAGTGTCGCTGGAGGGGTGCTGGAGGAAAGAAAAGAACATTGCTGGTTTGGGGTCTTCGGTCAAGGTTTGATACTTGCCGTCTTCCACCACGCCTATCACTTCAGCGCGCTGACCGCCCCAAAACTTGAAATGATTTCCTATTGCCTTGTCGACGGATCCGAAGACCTTGCGGGCAAATTCGCGATTCACGACGGCCACGACGGGAGCCTTTTCTTCGTCGTGCATGGTCAAAGCTCTGCCGACGAGCAGAGCCGTTCCGGCGGCACGGAAATAGTCGGGTGAGACCGAGAAATTCTGGGCATCGGCTGCAGCGTTCGTCGGGCGAAAATCGGTGGTGGCATCGGAGTATACGTCGGAATCCCCTCCTCCAAGACTGAGCGGAAGACGATCGGCATATCCGACGTCATCGACACCCGGGATGGCACCGGCGGCATCGAGCATGCGTTTCTGCATCGGCACTCGCTTGTCGCCGTCATATCCAGCCATCTTCAGATCGGTCTGCACGAGCATCACGTTCTTAGGCTGGATACCGTAGTTGCTTTGTAGCGAACGAGCCAGGCCGCGCACGGCGACGAGCGAAGCGGTGACCAAAACAGCGCAAATGGCGATCTGTAAACCTAACAGAACGTCGCGCAGTGTAAAGCGGCGTGTGCCGCCGACGCTTGTGGACCCGGAACGAATGATCTGCCAAGGATCGGAGCGGAGAACCTGGCGAACCGGAACCAGGCCGAAGAACAGCCCACTGAGGACCGCCAGCAGGAAGGCCAGAGCGTAGGTATTCACGTCCGGATTTACCGGTATGTTGATCGGGATATTCGGAATCGGCCGCCATGTGCTAAGGACACGCAGGATTACCACGGCTCCCGCCGTGCCGCAAATTCCCCCGGCCAGAGAGACCAAAACACCTTCCGTGATGAGCTGGCGGAAGATGAGTTGGCGACGAGATCCCAGAGCCATGCGAACTGCGATTTCGCGTGAGCGATCCGCGGCCCGGGCGGCGAACAGGCTACCAAGATTGGCGCATGCAGCAAGCAGGATAAGACCTGAGAGGAGCATGAGCCCAAACATAAAAGCGCGTGTGGGTCGACCGAGGGTATTTCCGGCAAGTCCGGGGCGGGACAAAGAAAATTTCAAACCGTCATCAGATTTGGGGTAGGTCTTCGCCAGCGAATTTGCAATGGTGTTCAAGTCCGAGATAGCGGCGGCCGGCGTTACTCCAGCCTTGAGGTGTCCTATCGCCCAGGCGTTATGGTTGCCACGCTCTTCGAGCGAAAACCAATTAGCAATTTGGGGTGAATCGACAATGGGGGCCCACAGATCGGGCGCGAAGAAGAGTTCGGTGCCGCGAAAGTCCTGCGGAGCGACACCGACGATGGTGAAGGGATGTTTATTGATCTGAACAGTGCGGCCTACTGCGGTGGGGTCCCCGTTAAATTGGCTATGCCAGAGGGCATAACTCAGAACGATCTCGGGCACGCTGTTCTGACCATGTTCTTCGTAAGCATGAATAAACCGGCCAAGATAGGGCTGAATGCCAAGGGCATCGAAGTAGTTGCCGCTTACGGTATAGGGCCAGACTACGGAAGGATTTCCGTGGCCGGTATCGAGTCCAACGCCCCCCATGATGTTGTAAAGCACTAACGAGTCGAAGCTGCGGTTTCTGTCACGCAGGTCACGATAATCCGGATACGACTCCGATGTAGTGGTGTCTGACCCGTAGGCGCGTTCCAGCATGAACAGAGTCTCGGGGTGTGGCACGTTGAGCGGTCGCAGGATCAACGCATTCAAAACACTGAACACGATTGCGTTGGCGCCAATGGCGAGTGCCAGTGTGAGCATGGCGGTCAGGGCGAATCCAGGTGCTTTTCGCAACTGTCGTAGAGCGAGTCGTATATCGGCGTTCATGCTCCTCCTCGTTATGCATCGTTGCGTATCTTCTTGGTGTTCCCGGTGGTTGTGTCGGTTGTACGCACGTGCCGGCGCGACGGTTCCATTCGATTTTGTGAGTTCCGAGGACGGCAAGACGCGGTACTTCACGCGAATTATGAAGCTGATTCCGGATCGATATGGAGGATGCCACTCGCGGGTGGAACGGAAGAGCAGCTTGCTGACTCGCTCTACCGCATCAACTATACAGTCGCCGCCGCTGCTTCTGTTCGTTCAAAACCGAGACCGGGCTTCTGAGGCAACGCAAATCTCTATTACGAACGAAACTCCAAGAGATATAGATCAATTCCTAACGAAAATCCTTCCGTCTTTGGCCTTATTTCGCTGAGGCTCGCCGCCTTGGTCGCGAGGGCCTGCCTTTCGCAAAGCTAAGGATCAGACATAGACTCCATCATTATTCGCGACCCAGCGCGCTTGACAGTAAACGTGATCTCTAATGAATTTGTTTCTAACCGAAACGATACGTGAAGTGATGAACTTCTCCATCAAGCAAAGACCTGACCAATGACCAGAATGGAGCGCCGCAGAAGAATTCAAGCGCCCGTATACGTTGGCCCGCCACCCATCTGATGGTTTTGCGCCGAAGTTGAAATGGAATGAGCAGATAGAATGCTCGCTAAACTCCTGCCACGGCGAGTACATTCCGCATTTCTGCTCCGAGATGAATTCGGAGACTCGCTAAGTTTGAAAATATTTTTATCTTGACATCGATAAAAAGAGAATCTTATAGTTTTGGTCGCTAACAAAATAGAGTGACAAATGGCGAAGAGGTCCAAGTTTTATGGAAAACGTTTGCCGAATTTCCGGGTGAAGGATGATTTCTTTAGGGGGCGGTCACAAGGATTTGCTGAGAAGCGTTTTACGAGTTGAGTTATCGATGACGGTCTCATCTGGAAAGGCCCCTCCTCCTCGATTAGCTGCTCCCTTCGGAATGGCCCTGTTGCTCACCGGATTAGTCTTTCCGGCTTTTTCTCAATCACCCACGATTCACGCCACGATTGACGCTTCTAAGACTGGAACACCGATATCCACATATCTTTATGGGCAGTTTCTCGAGCACGGCGGTGACATCGTCAACACAGGTCTTTGGTCGGAAATGCTCGCCGACCGGAAATTCTTCTACCCGGTCGCAGTCTCCGCACCCACGCCTCCCCCGCTTATGAGCAATTCCGCTGGGAATCCCCGCCAGCGGCGCACGCCCACTCGCTGGTGGGCCCCTGTGGGCGGTGACCGGGCCGTCTCAATGGACAAGAAGACTCCTTACAGCGGCGAACAGTCCCCACTTGTCAAACTCGAGGGCAAAGAGTCCCGTGGCTTCAGCCAATCAGGTATCGCTGTTCGAAAGGGCCAGTCCTACATCGGCCGGATCGTTCTCGCAGGGTCCCCGAGTGCAGTCATTAAGGTCACGCTCATTTGGGGAAAAGAGATCTCGGATCGAGAGACTGTCATCATTCGTTCACTTGACGCGCGGTATCGCAAATTTCCCCTGCGCTACACCTCCGCGGCCGATAGCGACGACGCAACCCTCGAAATCACCGGTACTGGAAGCGGTTCCTATCAAGTCGGAGCCGTTTCACTGATGCCGGCAAATAATGTTGAAGGCTTTCGTCCCGAGGTGATCGCCGCCCTCAAGCAGTTGCGCTTCGGCGTACTTCGCTTTCCCGGCGGCAACTTCGTTTCTTCCTACGAGTGGCGTTACGGCGTAGGGGATATCGACAAGCGTCCGCCGATCTTCGATCCCGTATGGCACGCGGTGCAGCCCAACGACGTCGGCACCGACGAATTTCTCACTCTCTGCCGTTTGCTCGGTGTCGATCCGTACATCACCGTCAACGCCGGCTTCGGCGATGCGTGGTCCGCGCGCGAATTGGTTGAATACACGAATGGTGCCGCAAGCACACCGATGGGCAAGTGGCGCGCCGAAAACGGCCACCCCGAGGCATACCAGATAAAGCTCTGGGGCGTAGGCAATGAACCATGGGGCGACTACCAGATGGGAGCGATGTCGCTGCCGCAGTTTGAACTCAAGCACAACTTATTCGCCAAAGAGATGCGCAAAGTTGACCCTTCCATCAAGTTGATTGCCGGCGGAGCAATGCCTGACGTGATGGAAGGCGCCGATCAGTCGAGGCGCATCAACGGTCAATACGTTCCCGACTATCTCTCTCCGGCCGACTGGACCGGGCAGATGTTGCTGAACTGTCTCGATAACATTGACATGGTCAGTGAGCACTACTACGCCTCAGGTACCCAGCACACAGATATCAAGCTACAGAAGAAGGTCCCGATCGATCCTCCTCTTTCATTTATCGAGTGGCAACGTGCTCCAGCGGTTCAGGTTCGCGCCAAATACGAGCATTATCGGGAGTACTTGAAGCGCATTCCCGCTCTTCGCGCCAAGCCTGTTCCGATCGCCATCGATGAGTGGGCTTATTTTGGCGGCGGAGCGAACTCTTATAAAACAGTGCCAGCCTACGCCTGGGCATTCCACGAGATGTTTCGCCACTCCGATGTCTTTCAACTGGGTGCGTTTACATTCGCAACCGCGATGATGAGCGAGAATCGCACAGAAGCCATCCTCAATCCGACAGGCATGCTTTTCAAAATGTATCGCGACCACTTTGGCACGATCCCAGTCGAGGTCACCGGCGATTCGCCGCAACCGAAACCCAACTTTCCGGCCGGCGGTGATCAGCCTGCAACCAATCCCGGTAGCCCTACCTATCCGCTGGATGTAAGCGCAGCTCTAAGCGCGGACCGCAAAACGCTGTCTATCGCGGTCCTCAATCCCTCCGACTTGCAACAAAGTATCCAGATTGCCCTGAAGGGAACAAAGCTCGCTAGCTCAGGCCATCTCTATCGCATGGCGCCCGATTCCATCGACGCGACGGTTGCCGTGGACAAGGAGCCCGAAGTTCAAATTGAAGATCAGTTACTTGGGCCGCTGGCTGACACGGTTACGCTGCGACCGTTCAGCGTGAACATCTACTCATACCCGGTCGAGTAGCCGAAGACTTTTAAGAGAGGTTCCGATGATGAGATGGCTCTTTGCGTGTGCAGTTATTCTCGCCTCAATCAAGCCACTCACGGCCAACTGCCAGGCACCCACTAATGTACCCGCTGTCATTCCCGGCGCTAAACCAGCCGGTGTTGAGCACATCAAAATTCATGGTGCGGCACTTGTGGGAAACCTAGAAGGCGACGCGGTCGATCGCGACGTCATCATCTTCCTTCCTCCCAGCTATGCGAAAGAGAAGAGGCGTCGCTTTCCGGTGGTGTATGCCTTGCACGGCTACTCCATCGGTGCCGAGCAATGGACACACGAGATTCACGTTCCGCAAACCATCGAGGGCGCTTTCGAACAGGGAGCCCAGGAGATGATTGTTGTTCTGCCCGACTCTAAGACTGTCTATAACGGATCCATGTATTCGAGCTCGGCGACCACCGGCGACTTCGAAGACTACATCGCGCACGATGTTGTCGCTTACATTGACGCACACTATCGCACCATTCCCAATCGCTCCAGCCGCGGCCTCGTCGGGCACTCCATGGGAGGCTACGGAGCCTCACGCATCGGCATGAAACACCCTGACGTATTTGGGGCGCTTTACATTATGAGCCCCTGTTGCATGTCTCCAATGGCCAGTGGGGGGCCAGGACCCTCCGATCAGGTGAAGGAGCGAGCCATCGCAAACGAAAAGAAGGTTGCGGCGGCTAAAACTCCTGCGGACCTTGCAGCACAGTCGCCCGGCTTCGGCTCCGTGCAGTATGCAACGGCAGCTGCATGGGCGCCCGATCCCGCGAACCCGCCGCTGTTCTTTGACTTGCCGACGAAGGACGGCGTTCCTCAGCCGGAGATTGTTGCGAAATTCGCGGCCAATGCGCCACTTGCGTTCGTTGATCAGTACATCGGAAATCTGAAGCAGTACCGGGCGATTGCCATGGATGTTGGAGATCAGGATGGCTTGCGCGTCGATGCCGCCAAACTGCACGGGATCCTCGACCGCTATGGCGTGGTAAACACCTTTGAGATCTATTCAGGCACGCACATTAGCGCAGTCGCCGATCGGTTCCAGAACCATGTATTGCCTTTCTTCAGCAAGAACCTTTGCTTCAACGCAGACTGCAAGTAGAGGCAAAAAGGAAGACGCGCTGGCTCTAGAAAATTTCCTATAGCCACGGAATAGAATGTACGCAATTCAAAGCTTGGATGCCTATATGTATGTAACCACGCTATCCCGTCGAACGCCGTTTGTGGTTGCATCCGTTCCTGCACTCGCGCTTTGCGCGTTCGCAGCCTGCTCGACCGCCGACGGTCAGGCGTCTGGAGAAAAGATGCCCGGACTTGTGCCGATTCAGGTTCAACAGATAGCCACGGGAATTCGAGCTACGGCGGGTAAAGAAGTTTTAGAAGCGACCGTGTGTACTGACCTTGTGATCCACGTGGTTGTTGTGCCTGAACCGTTGGATCATCAGCCAGCCAGGCCCTGGATGCTGAGTGAGAAAGAGGCCTGTCCTGGCGCGCCATTCACATTCACGCAGGAAGATAAGTTTGCAGTACTTAGAACTGCGAAGGTCGAGCTAAGCCTAAGTCTTCAACGCGGCAATCTGTCGTTTCGCACTTTGACCGGGGAAACACTCCTAAACGAGGGCTCAGCTATACCCCGTACCTATGAGCCAGCCGAATTGAATGGCGACCATACCTATCGAGTCACGGATCGTTTTTCGCCCAGTGTGTCCGAAGCTTTCTATGGTCTCGGCCAGCATCAGAGCGGCATGTTCAATTACCGGGGTGCTACCGTCGAACTTGGTCAGAACAACACAGACGTTGCGTTGCCGCTCTTGGTCTCCAATAAAGGCTATGCGCTCATGTGGAACACAGCGGCGCTAACCTACGTCGACAATCGCTTTCCCCTCGATCTCGTTCTTACTTCGATAGCTGGCAAATCCATCGACTATTACTTTCTCTACGGACCTGAGATCGACGCCGTTCTCCACGAATACCGAAGCCTGACGGGCCATGCACCTATGCTGCCCAAATGGGCTTACGGTCTCTTTCAATCGAAGGATCGCTACGTTTCTCTCGATGAAATTCGGGACATCGCCAGCCGCTATCGCCACGAGAACAAGCCACTCGACGCGATGGTTCAGGATTGGTTCTGGTGGAAGACCGAGGGCGATCCAGTGTTCAACGCGAACTACCACGACGTGACGAAAGATCTCGAAGCGCTGCACAAAGAGAATGTGCATGCCATGATCTCCGTATGGGGGCTGCTCGACCCTCAGTCTGAGACCTACAAAATTCTTGATGCAAAGCACCTTCTGATTCCGGGCGCCCACGTTTACGATGCGAGCAGCCCGGAGGCGCGTGACATCTATTGGGAGCGCTTACCCGGCAAATTGCTAGCGCAGGGATGGGACGCTTTCTGGCTCGATAGTGCAGAGCCTGAGGAGTACTGGCCCCACTTGGGGGACGCCATACTGCGCAGCAGACAACTCAGTGTCGGCAACGGCGCAGAGTACACCAATGTCTTTCCACTTCTCCACACACTCGGAGTGCAGGACCACTGGAAAGCTACGACCGATCGGAAGCGCGTCTTTTTGCTTACACGTTCCGCTTTTCTTGGTCAGCAGCGTGTCGGCGCCACGGTCTGGTCGGGCGATGTCTACGGCACCTACTGGGGACTCGCACACCAAGTGGCAGCTGGGCTGAATTTTGCTCTTTCGGGCTATCCTTATTGGACCACGGACATCGGCGGTTACTGGCCCCCGCATGACGACCCCCTCGCCGACCCAGCCTTCCAGGAACTTTATGCGCGCTGGTACGAGTATGGAATTTTTTGCCCCATCTTTCGGACGCACGGTCACCGTCCGCATAACGAGATGTGGTCTTTCGATAAGGTCGAGCCGATCCTGCTTACCTACGACAAACTCCGTTATCGATTGATGCCGTACATTTATTCGCTCGCCTGGAAAGTGACGAACGAGGACTACACCATCCAGCGGCCGCTGGTGATGGATTGGCGCACAGACCCGAATACCTGGAACCTCGGCGACGAGTTCATGTTCGGCCCCGATCTGCTGGTCAATCCTGTGTTGAAGCCCAATGTAACCAAACGAAGCGTTTACCTTCCTGCAGCGCCCGCTTGGTACGACTTCTGGTCGGGTAAATTGATCACGGACCGCGGGGAGATCCAAGCTGATGCGCCCCTGGATCGCATGCCACTCTTCGTGCGTGCGGGCTCGATTCTCCCTTTGGGCCCGGCGATCGAGTACGCCACCCAAGATTCTGCGGGTCCCATCGAACTCCGTATCTATCGTGGCGCCAACGGAGAGTTCAATCTTTATGAAGACACAGGCGATAGTTATGACTACGAAAAAGGCGAACACTCCATAATTCCGATCCATTGGGAAGAGAGCTCGGGCACCTTGACCATCGGCGCTCGCGAGGGAGCTTTCCCTAGGATGGTCGAATCCCGAAGTTTCCGCGTCGTCGTCGTGGGAAGTGGACATGGAACCGGCGTCGATGCACCGAGTTCTTCAGATGCAGACATCGAGTACAGCGGTAAAGAAGTTCGAAAGGCCGTGCATTGAACGCGTTTTCTCCGACATAGGGTTATAGTCCGCAATCTCATCCATCTCGCAGCCACGAAAGTTAGCCGCCCTCAACCTGTTTGAAAAGATATTGGAGATCAAGATGCAAAAATTTCTGAGGCAGTATATTGAACGGTCCGTCGCCTTTGCGGCAGTAATCCTACTCGGACTGAGCTTTCGGACCGCGAATGGTCAGGAGTCGCAGGATACCCCGTACATGAATCCTCAGCTTCCACCTCAGGTGCGTGCAACGGACCTTGTGCGGCGGATGACACTTGAGGAAAAGGCCACGCAGATGCAGAATAACTCCGCTGCGGTTCCTCGCCTCAAAATTCCTGCTTATCAATGGTGGAGCGAAGCGCTTCATGGAGTGATCAATGAAGGAGTTACCGAGTACCCCGAGCCCGTTGGGCTTGCTGCCACATTCGACACTGAGGGCATTCACACGATGGCCGCGCAGATCGGTATTGAGGGGCGCATCAAACATGTGCAAAACGCCCGCGAAGGTCACACGGGCATCATGGGAGGCCTGGACTTCTGGTCGCCGAATCTTAACATCTTCCGCGACCCGCGCTGGGGCCGCGGGCAGGAGACATACGGCGAAGATCCGTTTCTAACGGCGCGCATGGGAGTTGCCTACGTCACCGGTTTGCAGGGTGACGATCCGAAATACTATCTCGCCATCGCAACGCCGAAGCATTTCGCGGTTCACAGCGGCCCGGAACCGACACGCCATTTCGCTGACGTGGATGTCAGCAAGCATGATGAGGTAGACACTTACGAGCCTGCCTTCCGTGCCGCCGTTGTAGAAGGAAAAGCGGGCTCTGTAATGTGTGCCTATAACGCGATCAATGGCGAACCAGCTTGTGCCAATCAATATCTCTTGCAAGACCAACTTCGTGGCAAATGGGGATTCCAGGGATATGTGGTCTCGGATTGTGATGCTGTCCGAGACGTCGCCGCGAATCATCGCTATCGCCCCACCCAGGCACAAGGTGCTGCCATCTCGGTACTTCGCGGCATGGATAATGAATGTGTCACCTTCAGCTCGCGATATGGCGAACCGGTTGAAAAAGCGTATGTCGATGCGGTTCAGCGGGGATATCTGCCCGAGAGCGTTCTCGATACGGCCCTGATCCGGCTCTTCACCGCGCGCATCAAGCTTGGCATGTTTGATCCTCCCGAGATGGTGCCCTACGCAAAGATCGATGAAAAGGAGCTAGACAGCGCGGAGCATCGCGCGGAAGCACGCAAACTGGCCAATGAGTCCATCGTGCTTCTCAAGAATGATGGACTACTTCCGTTGAGTCCTCAGATCCGGAAAATCGCTGTTCTGGGGCCACTCGCCGATCAGACGAGGCCGCTGATCGGAAACTATGCCGGCCAGCCCACAAAAATCGTTTCGATTCTTGATGGACTTCATGCCGAGTTTCCCAACGCGAATATTTCATTCGTGCCTGGCACGCAGTTCCTCCGTGCGGAGGGAACACCTATACCGGATGCACTGCTTACTACTGCAGAGGGACATGCTGGCTTGAATGCGGAATACAGCGAGGGGAGGCCGAGCCGGGAGGAGAAAACGAAGCCGTTAGTGAGCCGGACAGAGCCGAACGTCATGTTGACCGAGAAAAACCTACCGAAAGAGGTGGCAGGGAAAAAGATCTTTGGGGCGCATTGGACGGGATTCCTCACGCCCGCTGAGACGGGTGACTTCCTTCTCGGTGTCCGTTCCCAGGGTTTTGCGAGACTGACGGTTGACGGCAAGCAAGTCGCGATGACGTACGGAGGTGGCCGCGAGATCGTGCCTGTAGTCGGCCGTGTTCATCTGGAGAAGGGCCGTAAGGCTGCCATCGAAGTTAACTATGGCACACAGAATGGAAAGGTTCATGCCGAACTTATCTGGGCTAAAGCTCAGAACGGGGTCTCGCCCGAAGCCCTTGCCGCGGCGAAAAACGCCGATGCTGTCGTGGCTGTCGTTGGGATCACCAGTCAGCTTGAGGGAGAAGAGATGCCGGTCAGTGAACCAGGGTTTCTGGGCGGAGACCGAACCAGCATCGATCTCCCACGCCCGGAAGAAGACCTGGTCGAAGCTGTGGCTGCAACAGGTAAACCTTTCGCCGTCGTTCTCTTGAATGGAAGCGCATTGTCTATCAATTGGATCAATCAGCACGCCAACGCCATTCTTGAAGCGTGGTACCCAGGCGAGGAAGGAGGGGCAGCGGTAGCTGAGACGCTCAGCGGGAAAAACAATCCTGCAGGCAGATTGCCGGTCACTTTTTATACAGGTGTGGACCAGTTGCCGAACTTCGAAGATTACGGAATGGCAAACAGGACATATCGATATTTTGAAGGTAAGCCGCTTTATCCCTTCGGTTTTGGGCTCAGCTATACGAAATTTGATTACAGCCAATTGAGCATTCCGGCTCAGTCTTTCAAGGCGGGAGAGGCAGTCAGCGCTGATGTCACGGTGACCAACGCCGGCAAGCTTCCCGGAGACGAAGTTGTGCAACTCTATCTCAGATTTCCTTCAGAAAAAGGCGCGCCACGGATCGCTCTTCGTGGGTTTCAACGCGTGCATCTTGAACCCGGCGCAAACCAAAGGGTTCATTTTGAATTGAAGCCACGTGATCTGGTCATGGTGACTGAAAATGGTAATCCGATCATTGCCCAGGGTGACTACACGCTAAGCATCGGTGGTGGCCAGCCGGACACAGCAGCGCCTAACCTGAGTGGCCACTTCCACATTGACGGCCAGTACGCGTTGCCAGAATAGCGTGGAAGAGAGAAGTCAGGGCGCTCACGTTCAACACGTTTATTGAAGGTAGCCGCACAAAGCGCAAGAAAGGAATACGAATAATGTCGAAATCTGCCGATCGCACAATTCTCACCCGCCGAGAGGCTCTCTTTCTTTCTGCAACAGCGGGAGTCAGCGTTGTCGCGAGTAAGTCCGCACTTGCTTCTGACAGCGTCAAGACTGCAGCCCATCAGGAGCCCGGCAACTGCTCGACGCCACGCTCTGCCATCGCGAAGACACAGTATGGCAAAGTGCGTGGATTTCTCGATGGCGGGGTTTTCACATTCAAGGGCATTCCTTATGGTCGCACCACGGCCGGAGAGAATCGCTGGCTTCCGGCCAAACCGCCTGAACCGTGGACGGACGATTATCCGGCTCTGGTCTATGGAGCAAACTGCCCTCAGACCCTGCACCCCTGGACCAGCATTGAACAGACTTTCATCCAGGACTGGGACGACGGCTGGCAAAGCGAAGACATGCTCAAGCTGAATATCTGGACATCGAGCCTGAGCGGCAAGCGCCCGGTGATGTTTTACATCCACGGCGGAGGATACAGTTTCGGATCTTCTTACGAACTGCCCTCGCATGAAGGTGCTCAGATGGCGCGCCATCATGATGTGGTACAGGTTTCGGTCAACCATCGTCTTAACGTCCTCGGTTTTCTCGATGCGTCGGAAATTGGCGGATCAGCTTACGAAGACTCCGCAAACGTGGGCATGAGCGATCTCGTAGTGGCATTGCGCTGGGTTAAAGACAATATTGAGAACTTTGGGGGCGATCCGGATCGGGTCATGATTTACGGCCAATCGGGCGGCGGATCAAAAGTGACGACCCTCATGGGTATGACTTCCGCAGCGAACCTCTTTCATCGCGCAGCCGCACAATCGGGTGGAGGTGGCAACATCCCCAGCAAGGAGCAACAGAGAGAGCTTGCTCGCCAACTCATGAAAGATCTCGGACTGGCTCCAAACGACATCGGATCCTTACAGAAGATGGAGTGGGCCAAGTTGTTAGCAGCTGGCAATGCGGCCGCTGCCAAGATCAATCCAGCAGGGCCACCCATGATGGGCCCTGGAGCGCCTGGAATCCCACGTGTGGGTTGGTCGCCATGCGTGGACGGCAAGGTGATCAATATGCGTTCTTTCTTCGATGCCGCACCGGAGATATCTAAGAACGTGGCGATACTGATCGGCTCAGTGTCAGAAGAAGGCAATCGCATGTCCTCCCGGCCGACTGTGGAAGAGTGGCATGCAAATCTCTCGAAGGCTTATGGCGAAGATAAAGCATCCGCGATTATCGCGGTTTTGAGAAGCGCCTATCCAAAAAAGGCTATTCAGACCTTGTCCTACATGTGCAGCGGCAGCCCGGGATTGAATGGCCTCGGCATGCGCAACAACGTGGTCAAGATGGCCAAATTGAAGCATCAACTCAATGCAGCGCCGGCCTTTACTTATTACTTCACCTGGCAAACCCCAATTTTGGATGGCCTACCGGGCGCGTGGCATACAGCCGACCTTCAATTCTGCTTCGATAATACAAAGCGTTGCGAACAAGGGACCGGCAATACGCCCGAAGCGCAGGTACTGGCAAAGAATATGGCGGCGGCCTGGGCGTCTTTTGCAGCAACCGCGGACCCGAGCATACCCGGCCTGAAGTGGCAGCCGACCGATCCCGAGACCAACAGAACGATGATTTGGGACAATGAGTGCCGAATGGCCGACGACCCCGAGGTGAAAGCTCGGACGATCATATCGATCTGACGTTGCCTCGCGATCTGCCCGAAAGCAGTTAGGTAACTCGCGCTTGAGGTTGAGCGGTCGAGCTCGCGAGGGATCAGCAAGCACTGATGGATGCTGGTCGCTTGGCTCTTACTGGCCTGCCTTATCGGCGAGTCAGGCTTTGACGATGAAAGTCTCGGCCGGACTGCAGAGAATTTTCTAACGCTCCTCGATCCTTTCCGCCACTAAGAAAAGGAGTTGCTTCACTCACGGTGAGACGACTTGGAAAACTTCCCTTGCACATGATGGAAAGGTGAGCGGAATTGTGGAAATAGGGCGCTCCAGAACCATATTCCCGCGTAGAGGAGTATGGATAGAAAACGATGTCCGGACTGACAGGCTGCCGAGGTGGCGCGAGGCTAGGAGAAGGTTAGGACTGAATCACGCGACCACAGTATCAGGGCGTGACATGGCAACATTCCCCGCGGTGCCGATTCGTCTTTGATCTGCGCGGCTTGTGAGAAACTCGGCGAATATCAAGCATGCCCCTATCGCTGTCACATTGTAGACAGCCGCTCCCCATGTTCCCTGATTGTGCAAACGGATAAAAATAGGAGGTATTTCTACGAAACCTTCAAACAACAAGAGCATCAACGCGAGAAGCCTGAGGGCCAAAACATCCATTTTTCCTGCGCAAATTGCACATCCTGCCAGAAGGAAGGCTATTCCGGTAAGCGCCGCCCAAAAGTATCCAAACGACATCCAGTGTGGGACGATGCTCGCGAAGACGCGAAGGCCGATGAAGTGAAATAAGCCAAAGATGACGGGAGGTAATCCGAGCATCCAGCGTGAGGCGATGGCTACTCTTTTTTGCGACGGAGAATCGGGTGGGGTGTTGTAGACGTAAACGATTGCTGCCGGTGCAACCAGCATCAACTGTTGAGCGAGCCCGAAAGTGACACCAAATATGACGCCGATTCTCCAGCCGAGCGTATGAATACCGGCATAGTAGCGAGCCAGCCAAAATGTCGCGAAAATCAGGTAGGCGATGGCGGCTGCCGCGGCACCAATCTTTTCGCTGCGGCGCCACAAAATTGCAAGTCCCGCTGCTATTAACCAGACGCCAGCGACGTAGGACACCATGTGTTGAGCAGGCAGACTTATCCCCAGAGCTTTGATGGGTTGATGAGAGGCATCGCATGCACCCCAAGCGATGTCCAGAATGCCGGTCAGAACGGTGCCCAGGCCGTAGAACCAAACTCCAATTTTCATCAGTTGATCTCCTATCAGTCGCTCAGCGAGAAGTCAGAGCTCAATGGCGACCCATGCGCTTCTCAGATTTCAGGACTGATACTATGGCACCATTGGCTCATAAAATAGAGCCATTTTTTGCTAATTCTGTTGGACCATTTGAGATGCCAAAAGCCATTAGCTCGTTCGAACTCACTCTCAAAAGCCGGTTACGCCATCAGACCCTGACCAATTGGCTCTACGGCGAACTGCGTTCTGCCATTCTTGACGGCCGGCTCACGGCAGGAGCTAGACTGCCAGCATCCCGAGACTTCGCCAGCCAGTATGGCCTCTCCCGCGGCACAGTCGTCAGCGTGCTGGAGCGTTTGCAAGCCGAGGGATATGTTACTTCTCGTGTCGGATTCGGTACATTAGTCAATCGTGTGCAGGTACCACGTGCACCCCACCAACCAACCACGATACCGGCATACATTCGCCGCGTCATTTCAACAAAGAAACGATCGCAACCCTGGATTGATCAGGCTTTTGTTGAGGGCATCCGTCCCTTTCGGATTGGGGCTCCCGCCATCAACGAATTCCCATCCGAAGTCTGGGGACGTATTGCCGCGAACCGGGCACGCTGTTTCAGGTCATGGGTGAAGAAAGACGCTGATCGGCGCGGGTACCAGCCATTGCGCGATGCAATCGCCGAGTATTTGCGCACGTCACGTGGCGTTCGATGCACCGCGGAACAAATCGTTCTCGTTTCTGGAATACAACAGGCGCTCGATCTTTTGGCAAGGCTGCTCGTGAAGAATGGCGATCCGATATGGATGGAAGATCCCGGATATTTCGGAGCCAGAATCGCGTTCGACAATGTCGGAGCCGCGCTGGTTGGCGTACCAGTGGATGAGGAAGGGTTGTCAGTCGCCGCTGGTGTGAAACTCTGTCCGGATGCCAAGGGCGCGTACGTGACACCGGCTCATCAGTTTCCGCTTGGGGCAACGATGTCGCTTGAGCGACGGATGGCACTTCTTAGCTGGGCCTCACGCGCTGGCGCTTTTGTTATTGAAGACGACTATGACAGCGAGTATAGGTTTGAGGGAGCGCCTGTGCCTGCTCTCCAAAGCCTCGACAATCATTCAAGCGTTATATTCATCGGATCGTTCAGTAAGACGTTATTTCCAGCCTTGCGCGTGGGTTACGTAGTATTACCCGCGCCATTAGTAGATCCCTTCGTCGCTCTTCGCTACCGAACCGATTTTCGAAATTCATCCTTTGACCAGGCAGTCCTTTGCGACTTCATGGTAGATGGGCATTTGGCGCGTCATCTGCGAAGGATGCGGAATCTTTATGCGGTGCGCCTCGAAATACTTATCGAAGAGGCCACGCAACATCTGGGTGGACTGCTTGAGATCTCTAACGTCAGAGCAGGACTTTACACGATCGGGTATCTCAAGAATGGAATGGCCTCACGACAGGCCGAAGAGCTGGCGGCAGCCCGGGGTGTTGAGGTTCTTGCCGTCGATCGATTGACCCTGAAACGTCCCGATCCGAAGGCGTTGCTCCTCGGCTTTGGTGGATTTGACGAGGTTGGGATCCGGCAAGGGCTCATTCGCCTGACGAAGGCATTGAACTAGCCGACCTTGGGACACAAGATCCATCCTCTTGACGTATGCGAGATCTGCAATGCGCTCACTGAGACTAAGCCGATCTTCCAGCTTTGCGGGGGCTAAGTCGTCCGTAACGCGGAAAATGACCACTTTAAAGTGAAGTCACTTGACGTGCTCAGACCCAGTGATAATCTTTGGCTTTTTCGCAGAGCCAAATTTATCAATATCTCCCCTTGCACTTCTACAAGAGCTGAAGTATTACTTCTGTAGATGCATAAGGGGAGCGATTGGAGACTCAACGTATCGATCTGCCGCAGGGCACGCTGGATCTACTCATTCTGAGAACCCTGTCGTTGGGAAGGCAGCACGAGTGGGCAATCTCCGAGCGCGTTCAGCAAATATCAAGCGATATTCTCAAGATCCAGCAAGGGTCGTTGTATCCGGCTCTTCATCGTCTCGAACGGTGTGGGTGGATCAAGGCCAGTTAGGGTGCGTCTGACAACAATCGCCGCGCGAAATATTACGAACTGACGCGCAGTGGACACAAGCAACTCGAAGTGGAGACCGACAGCTGGAAAGGGCTGACGGCAGCGATCACCCAGATTTTAGAGAGCGTGTGAGGGTATTCTCATGCTGAATAACCTGCGTTTTCTTCTGCGTGCACTGTTTCGTCGAAACACTGTTGAAACTGAATTGGATGACGAGCTCCGCTCTCATTTCGAGCACGAAGTTGAAAAGTACAAGCAGTCGGGCATGACTCAAAAGGAAGCCACGCGACACGCGCGGCTTTCCTTTGGCGGCCACGAACAGGTAAAGCAAGATTGCCGCGATGCGCACGGTACAAGCTTCATCGCAGATACGCTTCAGGACATCCGCTATGCCCTCCGGCAACTCACAGGCAACCCGGTGTTCGCGGCGGTCATTGTCCTGACACTGGCATTGAGCATCGGCGCCAACAGCGCCATCTTTAGTGTTTTCGACAGCGTGCTGCTTAAATCTCTCCCTTACCAACAGCCCGAACGCATAACCCGAATTTTCCTCACAAGCGCCGACTATCCGAAGTTCCCACTGAACCCGTTCGACTTTCGCGACTTCCGCACACGCAGCAAATCCTTTGACTCTCTTGCGGCTTTCACGCGCGGCGACCGGCAGCTATCGGGCGCCTCCGGCGACCCCGAACACCTCAACGGATTCAGTTTTGTAGGGTTAGAGTGTTGCGGAAAAATAGTGCTGGTCGCTGTCGATGGTGGTGCTTGCGGAACAGATTCACTTAGATCAATGGAATCAAAGCATGTGCTTGAGGAATTGAGCGCAAAAGGTGCGCCATTGATGGTTAGGAATTGCAAAGGGCATTTCTTAGACTATCAACCACGGACCCCATTGGTCCCTTCGTATTTCGATAGAATGCATATCAATCTTGGTCTTCCAGGTGAGTAAAGACGTGATGAAATTCAGTAGGATGATGGTCGGTTTTAGCTTAGTTGTTCTTTCCAAATTTTGCATGTGTCAAGTCTCGCAATCTTCGATAAAACCACAAGAAGTCGATAGACAGTATTCGTTGCCGACGACCACTCTCAATCTTGCTGACGGTAAACCTCTTCTGGGGTTGCCGTCAGCAGCCGTGATGGGTTCGCCTATGGTATGTTCTCCGGACGGAAACACCTTCATTGAGGTGTATGCGGATACGAAAAATCCCGTCAATCTTTTCCCAAATATTTACAAAATTTCAACTTCAGGTGAGGTGAAGCGACTAGATCGACGAGTCCCGACCGACTATCAGCGGCTGTTTCTACGGTCCTCCTTTGCTGGGGAACATATGATCGTTTCATTGATTGATGCATCGGGTAAGAAGACTTCATCCTCTGACCCCCTCAAGAGTGAGGCAGATTTTATATCTATCATTGATCTGGATGGAGGTTCCGCAAAGCTAATAGAGCTTGATCTCAAATTTCAGCCGCTCAGAGTTGCCATCCTTCCTTCGGGCAAATTCGTAGTGTTAGGCTTAGATACGGTCAACATTGTTCCCGTTCTTGCACTGCTGAATGAAGATGCGACGTTATTGAAATCAATTGATCTCGATAACCGAAAGTATGACAGTTCGAGAGAACTTCGGGACACATACAACGTGAAGGGCAATGACAATGACACTGCCAAGAGAAAACAAAACTTATTAGGCGCGCTGATTTCCGCTTCGTTTACGCCATACGGCTCTAAGGTTCTCCTCGTGCAACCGGGTACAAACCTACCTATTCATATACTTGGCGAAAGCGGTGATGAGGGTATGGTTTCCATATCATTACCTTCAAATTATCTAATTCAAAATATTCTTGGTTCTGAAAAGACAAATACGTGGATTGTCCGCGCTCAAAAAATCGATTCTTTTCAGAAAATGGCAAATGAGCATGTGGTAATGAACCCCGAACAGCAATTGTTTGAAGTGGATTCGGGGACTCAGAAAGCAATCAGAATCCTGGAAACGCCGGGCGTTCCTGCAATGATGGTTACTTGCGCAGCAGATAAGAAACTTACGGCCGTTTACAACAATGCTCCTCCTGGAGCTTCCGCAGACGTTGATCGCTTTGTTCTGGCTATGGCCCCGCGTTGAGGCATGAATGTGCTCCGGCATGACAACGTAATCCGAAGAGTTCAAACTGATAATGAGCGTGTGTGCGTTCGAGGGAGTCGAGAAAGATGTCTCTGGAGGATGGGGTGTTGAGGTAGGGTTTGCGGTTGTGACAACTGAAGCCCGTTCGATCCCGGGCGTCGAAAGCTCAGGAATGGGCAACGATCTTCCGTGGACAGGAGTCCCGAGTTGCTGGGAGATGCGGTGCACCAAGTTGTTCGCCGCATCGATCCCTCGATCGCTCATGCATCCGTCGCCGCGCCACGATTCGCCTTCGTCCTCGTCGGACTATTCGCCGCTCTGGCAATTCTGCTCGCCGCGATCGGCACCTATGGCGTGATCGCATATTCCGTAAGCCAGCGAACTCCCGAATTCGGGCTTCGGATGGCACTGGGCGCGCAACGCACGGATGTGCTCCGTCTGGTTCTCAAAGAAGCTACAAAGCTGGTTTTGACGGGCACTACAATAGGTGTCATCCTGGCGCTGATCATGGCGCGCGTCCTGACGAGCTTGATCATAACGTCAGTCCGGCTGATCCGCTTACGTTTACTGTGGTTGGACTCGGGGTAATCGCCATAGCTGTAATCGCTTGCTACATCCCCGCGCAAAAAGCCACAAAGACGGACCCTATGATTGCTCTGCGGGCAGAGTGATGCCAGGCGCGAACGTCGACTGTTCGATCTTTCAGATTCCGCCTTGGATCAAGGGCAAAAAACCGAAAAATCTCGAGGGCCCTTAACGTCGGGTTCGCGGTGGGTCCACGTTCTTCGCAAATATAAGGCTGATGTGTTGGTAAGAGACTTGCTTGAGTGACGAAACTGGGCGGCTCGCTATGTTTCTTGACCTTGCAGCGGATAAATATCATTGAGAGACGAGACCTCTTCAGAAATTGTGGACTCACTTTGAGATGGCAAGAAGATCACTGACATGACGACGCACCAGAAACAGAAGCCTGACGGCTCGGCCTGCAACTCTCCGCCAATTCCATTGAGAAATAGCGCCGCGCAAAATAGGCCGACGATGGCAAAGCCTGTCTTTCCCGGACGTCTGAGATAAAGCTTTAGTACTTGCCAACCCACAATCATCCATACCCCAAAAAACACAATTAGACTAACTAGTCCGCCACCTACGTAAACCTCCATGAAAGCTGAGTGGGCGGTACCTAAGTCTGCATTGAATTCGGGTGCATAAATCCTTGACGCTGCAAAGTAACCTAATCCCATCCACGGCCCACGATCGATTGTCGTTTCCAATAGATGTCCCCAGAGCCCGATACGCCCGCTAAGCGTCAAAAGATCCTCCGCTTTGCGCTCCTCATTCAAAGCGGTTATCAATATGTCAGAGACAAAGGGAATAACTAGAAGAACTAGAACAGCCACCTTTCGAAGAAGAGGTATAGCCGGCCGTCTGAAAACGGCAAGTAATAGAACCACCAATAATACGATGTAGCTCGTTCGCATCAAGGAAAAAGTGAGAGCACTGCCAAAGATTGCACCCCAGGCAATTAGCTTCCTCCACGGCAAGTCACTTTTGATGGTCAGCAATAAAATGAGACCGATGATGGAAACAGTTCCCGTCTGGGCGATAAGGTCACCTCGAAAACGCGTCGCTCCAAGTTCCGTTTCAACGAAAACCAGGTCTGGCATCAGCAAGGCGGCCGCGATATCCGCGAGCGTTAAAATGCCGCATCCTAGGAATAGGTTGTTCAAAGTCTGTTCGACTCCGAACCTGCGAGTGAAACGCATCAAGAACGCAATGGTGATACCGAGTTGGTACACCTTAAACGCTGAGAAAGCTGGGGCTTCGGAGACGCGTACTGAAAGTGTCAACAGAAAAAGAAGAATTATAGTAAGAATCTGTAAGCTCGAACGACGAGAACGCCCGACCTCACCGCTATCGAATTCGTAAGGGCTATCCAGGAATAACCAGCAACCCGCCGCGCCCCACACGATCACTTGTATCGCTACGGCCCAGTCAATCACCGATCCGAGCGATTCGGAAGGGTCTCTCAAGCGAAATTTTGGAGGTCCGGAAAGAAGAAGGAAAAACAGGACTTTATAGACGAGTGACGGCCGTTCTCCAGTAGTGATATTGGAAGTATCCGGCGGTGGCGTCTCTTGTACCATTGCCCCTGATTGCTATTGATCTATGGTGCTAAGAAAGGTTCTTCTTAGTTGGCGTTAAATTACGATAATTAATTTTCAATTTAATCAGTCCGATTGATTGTCTGGAAGAAGTCCCGAAACTGTCATTTTTTGTTCATTCCAGAACCACATTTCGACATGATCAAGAATGAGAGAAAGTAACGCCGGCAGCGGGATGAGGGGGCAGGGAGAAACCCAAGCGGGTTCTCCCTGCGCGATTTCAGGCTGACGGTAAAGCTAGCGGCCGTTGCTCATCACGGGAACGGCGCAACCAGCTTGGGAATCTCCCTAAATTTATGACGAGGCGTGCTTTACGATCATCGGAGATCGGCATTTGGTCTGTATGCCGAGCGCCTCGAAATATTACGGAAGAAGCCACGAATCCACTGACGTTCCAGTTGCATCGACCAATCGAGCCTGCCGATTCCGACTTTTGAGACCTTATATTTGGCATTAGAAATGGCTGAGTGATCCAATCGCGCCCTGCTCTCTTCGCTAGCGCTCCCAGGGTTGCACTACTCTGCCTCTGTTGGCTCGTCGGTTCACTTGTCTGAATCTTTCTCCGTAACAGGCTTCTCGAGTCTCGCAACCGTGTCTATTGAATGCTCTACAACCTGTCGCTCGATTCCCAGGCACCCGTTCTCTGACTGCTCCTTTGATGGCACCAGCCAATGGGTGCTTACTTCTCCAGCATTTCCACCGCCTGTGCCACTGTCAGATTCATTGAAATCGGCTTGAAGTCGCCATGCTCTGCGTGCTCTTTCTTTCCAATTGACTTGAAGAAGACTGCTCTGCCCTCGATATCGGTATCGACTGTTGCCGTCTTCCACTCATTTCCAAGTACGGCTTCTCTCTTGGTGGAAAAATTGCTGCCTGCACGAATTCTTGCAAGCAAACCAAGGCCGATGGTCATATCTTGGGACAGGCGCCCTTCAATCAAGTGCAATCTCGCTTGCTGCGGATCCACCAACATGGAGCCTGTCATTCCGTGTAAAACTCTCTCTTCCATGGACTGAGGCAAATAGTCCGGATTGGGTTTGAAGTCAATTCTGACAAACTCGCCTTCCGGGCGCTCGTTCAGGAAAAAGAAGGCTTTCGGCAATAGGTCGAGCATTTTTTTAGCGTGCTGCTCGTCGTCCTTCCGCGCCTGTTCCTGGTTTTGAAATACATCGGGGTGAGCTACGATCTCGGCTAAACGCGCTTTTTCCGCGGCCGCACGATCTCCGCTCAACGGTTGACCATCCTCAGCTATGAGCATTCGCAATTTGCCCGCCGTAGTCTCTACATTCTTTTCTGTCCACAAGTGTCCGCCTGTCCGGTCGGATCTTTCCTTCGAGAGATAGCTGAAATGCCCCCGATGGGAAGAGTCATAGTCCTCATGCAAAAGCACCGTCGCGATGAGATCGTTCGTCGATCTAGGCACCTGGGCCGACAAAACGCCCCACCCTGACAAGCAACCCAGTATTCCTGAAAGAAAACTTACCTGCAAAAAACTTTGCCCTACACGAAAACACGAATCCATCAAATGGACGGCACCATGTTCATATCGCTCTAATTCTCCTTGTTCCATCTCTACTAGGATGCATTTGTCCGCCACGAGAGGCGGGAGTAAATAATTAGAAGAAAAATCCATTCTCGGCTTGGATTTTGCGCACACAACGCTACGGTTTTGTCAGACAGATAAAAGAACTGATCGAAGATCTGAACCGGGTATTACCGTAGTGGTATGCAGCCATGACCAGCCCCTCGCAGCCCCGTCGTTAACGCTCTATGGCAGGAATATCGCGAGCATTCCCTTACGGTGCCTGAAAACTGTGCTACTTGATCATCTGTCCGGGCAATGCCCTCATGGTGGAGTTATCTACTGAAAGAGTTCGCAGGATCGTCCTCACGCTTGCTCTCTTTTCCCGAATAGACGAAATAGAGACGGTTCCTCGATTCCGTTGGTTTGAAATGCTCGCTAACGCAAGAAGCGATCGAGAAGACCAATTGTCGGGTCGCTACGGAGACAAGACGAAAGAAAGCCAAACCGTGGTTGCGGTCTGGCTTTTATTGAAGTGCTTCAATGTGTTTAGTGGGTGCCGGAGGCGTGTTCGCCGCTGGCGTGGAAGAGCTCGCTGACCGTGCGGACGAAGTGGCGAGCGCCGACTGGCGTTGGGACTCCGCCGGTGAGGATCTTCTCATAGGAGATGTCGCGGCCGCCGTAGTAGGCGCGGGTGTCGTCGTGGTTCTGGTTGACAACGTCTCCGGTGAGATCGACGCCAGCGAAGATACCCTTACTGCGTGAGTAGGTAAGGAAGCCCGCGTTGGCAAGTTCAGTTGTGGACGCCTGCGCGTTCCGCCCGACGGGACCGGCGGCCACGGCTGCATCACCACCTAGCTTGACCTTATCGTGGAGAAGACGCTCGAAGCCATCGTGAGTGGTAGCGATGAGAACGAGGTCCGTGGACTCGCCACCAACCTGAAAGCCAAAGCTCGCTCCGGTCAACTGAATGAATGCAGGCGCACTCCAGCCATGACCGGTGCGACATGTGACGACGCCTTGACCATACTGTGCACCGACGACGAAGGCTCCTTTTTTAAAGCCGGGGATGACGGCGACACATGTCGCGTGGGAGGCGACGCCATCGGGAATTCCGTGGTCGGGTGTATCCATGAGTTCATGAAGGACCATGTGGGCGGACTCAACGCGTTGGTCGAGTTTCTGAACGTCGGCGGCCAAAGCTGGCATGGCGACCGCGGCAGTGAGGCAGAGCATCTGGATGATTTTCATAAAATTTACCTTTCAGATGCGAAGAACACTATCTTTCGTATCGTCAACTTAGTGCGATGCACTTCGCTCACGAATCGGTAGTGACCAGATCGGAGAAACAAAGGTTTATTTTGGGGGCGGAAAAGGTTGTACCGGATTTGACGATATTCAAAGTGTTAAGCGGTTTGAGCAGACCAAACGCGCGGCCTCATTTGGAATATGCCCACAAAATCCCAAATTTCGGCATCGCTAACTCTGGTCGTGGGTAGCCCGTCTTCGCCGACCTACACGCAGACTTAGTTCACAGCGAAGAACCTCCGCGACGCTCCAAGCCTGGGCGATGCATCCACGAGGAGTGAACGGGTACTCGGCATCGAAGATCTCGCTGATACTACCAATACCTGCTTCACTCATCTCCGTATCAAAGCTCGCGAGTAGCGTCTCTGCGGTCTCCCAATCGCCGGGATTGGCGCGAAGCCATGCATCGAAGAAAGGGCCAATCAGCCACGCCCAAACCGTCCCCTGGTGGTAGGCGGCATCACGTGCGCGAAGGTCCCCGTCATAACGGGGGTTAAAATTGGGATCGCTCGGCGCGAGCGAGCGGAGTCCGAATGGAGTGAGCAATTGCTCGCGAACGACACTCAGGACGGGTTTCCACTTGTCCTCCGCGAGCACGGCATGGGGAAGCGAGATGCTGAGCACCTGATTGGGACGAAGAGAAGAATCGTTCCCGCCGCCCTCCTTATCCACAATGTCATAACAATATCCAAGCTGTGATGACCAGAACCGGCTATTGAAGCTTTCATAGACCTTGGCAGCGGTTTTCGAGAGCTGTTTAGCGCGATTCGCATCCCCTACAATCTCAAGCCAGCGTGCAGTGACGCATAGGGCGTTATACCAGAGAGCATTGATCTCGACAGCCTTGCCACGGCGAGGGGTCACGACCCAGTCGTCGACCTTCGCATCCATCCATGTGAGCTGGAAACCCTCAGCCCCCTGGCGCAGCAGGCCATCGTCATCTACACCGATGCCGAAGGACGTTCCTTTCTGGTGCCACTCGATGATGTCGAGCAACCTCGGCAGAAGAACCTCCAGGGTCTCATTGTCGTCAGTCGTACGTATATAACGATCGGCGGCGTGAAAAAACCAGAGACTCGCATCGGCGGTGTTGTAAAGTCCGGAGGTCTTTCCTTCAGGAAACATATTGGGAATCAGTCCACCGCGTATGTACTTGGCAAAGCTGCGCAGAATGTATTCGCCTTCATGAGTGCGTCCTGTGGCGAGGGTGAGGCCTTCGAGGGAGATCATTGTGTCTCGGCCCCAGTCGGTGAACCAATGATATCCGGCTATGGCGGTGCGGACTTCATCGCCAATGCTGTGGGCTTGGACTGTATCGGCTGTACGCCCGACGGGACTAATAAGAAACTGGTCCGCTGCGAGCACAAGTTCCGCAGCCAGGCCAGAGCGCGCTTCTTTCGGCGCAGTACGAAGCAGTCGCCGCCGCCGTTCGGTCTCTGCAGCGAAAGCATTCTCTGGACTAAGAGCGTTGACATGGTCCCATTTTTCCGTAGAAATTACCAACGAAGCGCTGGAGCCCTCCGCAAGGTTGACAGAAAAATAGCCGGGGCTCCATAGATTTCCCTTCCAGTCGTAGCCGCGGCTTTGCTCTATGCGATAGCGGAGTTCGGTAACCTGTTCGAGCATGAGACGAAACGAAGTATCTTCACCCTGCCATGCGAGACACAGCGGTGGTAGATCGCTTGCTACCGAGAGCTCATAACCCCGCGACACAGCGCTGAAACGGTAGTCCTCGTGCCTTGGACCGGCGAGTGATCCTTCGTGCGGACGGATGTCGATAGCAGGGCACAACTCCAGCTGCGCTGCATTACCTTTCAGCAAGCGATAGGTAATGTATGTCGTGTTCTGTGCGTGCACCATACAGAGACGCTTTTCCAGAGTGAATTCGTCTGAGGCGTAAGTAAACACTGGCAAGCCGGTTTCCAGACGGAAACTCTTTAAGAGAGGACTGACAGTATCCGTGTATGTTGCTAGGCTAAGATTGTCTGCGGTCAGTTGATAAATGCGATTTTCGATACGAAGTGTCTCGGCGATCTGATTCATCATCATCATCCGCCCATGTGGTGCTGGCAACGCGGCAATCAGCCAACCGTGGAAGCGCCGCGTATTCAGACCTGCAATCGTTCCAGACGCATACCCTCCCAGACCATTTGTCACAATCCATTCACGGTCGAGTTCGGCAGAAGTGTGATCGACTTTGATATGTCGGACTAGCTGTGGGGTGCGGAAGATATCCATTTTTTCCTCAAATCATTACTTGTCTATAGGCTGCGTCCGTGCACAGTCCGTTTCAGTTGGAAACTACACCCGTAAAGCCGGACTTCGGACATTGAGGACTAAATGGGGCGGTCGTTTTTATCGGGACGAGGAGTTGGGTGCTTTCGCCGGTAACATGCCATGGTCCAAAGCGATCTGGAGCATACGAGCCATAACCTCCATATTGTGGCCATTCGCTAGACCAACGAACCAGCCATTCACGGCCAGCGGGCGGCGCAATCAAAGGTTCCGGAAGGCGTGGCAAGTCAAGGTCGATGCCAAAATTGACGAGCAGGAGACGATCTTCGCTACCAGAAGTGAGATAGCGAAGAACAAAACAGCTTTGCCCCAGGACCGCCCCATCAACACGGCAATCTCCGTGGCTAAGGACGGGATCGGTACGGCGCAAAGCAAGCAGATCTGTATGAAGCTCGACGATCTCAGGATGTCGTTCCTGCTCGGCCGGATCGAGCTGTGATTGTCGAAATGTTTCAGGATCTTCAGGGTTAGCAACGCACAGCTTCATCTCAGGTGTGTCCTGAGTTGCAAACTGCAGCATGAAACTCGCGCGTCCTCGAGTGACCGCGGTCGCAAGTTCGCCAGTATGGTCGGCAAAGTAATGAAAGGGAGTCTGCGCACCATATTCCTGGCCCTGAAAAAACATTGGCGTTCCAGGGCTAAGCAGCCAGAGGGCTGTCATGGCTCGATAGCGCGCAGGGCTGGAAAGAAGCCGGAGACGCTGGGATCTACCGAAATTAGCGATTTGATCGTGGTTTTCTAGGAAGGTGATAAAAGCTTTGGCAGCTATATCGAGACTCGATGTGCCACGTAGGTGTTCCTGCCAAGAATAGTATTGACCCTGGTATAGATAGCCGTATTTGGCAGCCGAAATAAACTCCTGAGGATGCCCTAGATGGTCGCTGAAATAAGCCTCGCGACGGCCAGTGACTGCGACAACGGCGCTGTGATGAAAGTCGTCGTTCCACACGGCGTCAAGGCCGTAGCCGTTCTGCTCAACACTGCGGATTAGGCGCGAATCCTGTGGCTCGTTCTCTGCAATCACAATGGTCTTGCGTCCATTCGCCGATGCACGCACACAGTCGCCAATCTCGGCAATGATGTGAATCCCGTGCGATCCCGAGTCATGAATCGATTGTGTAGCGTCCAAACGGAGGCCATCAAAGTGATACTCATCGATCCAATGAGTGACATTGGCCAAAAAAAAGTCGCGTACTGGCTTGCTGTTTTCTCCATCAAAGTTGATGGCATTTCCCCAGTCGGTATTCTCGTCTGAGAAATAATGATTTGAATATTTTCCGAGGTAATTGCCGTCTGGTCCTAAATGGTTATAAACGACATCGAGAATAATCCCAAGTCCGCGCTGATGAGCGGCGTCTACCATTTGACGGAGATCGTCGGGGTGACCATAACGGTGAAAAGGAGCAAATAAATCAACTCCGTCGTAGCCCCAGCCCAGATCGCCGGGAAATTCAGCTAGTGGCATGCATTCAAGCACTGTAATTCCAAGGTCTCGGAGGCGTGAAAGCTGATGAATCGCTGAAAGAAAAGTGCCTTGTCGGCTGAAGGTGCCAATATGTAGCTCGTAGAGCACCTGCCCCTTAATTGAGACGCCAGGCCAACTTCTTTCGGCTTTGCTCCAGACATATGAGTATGGGTCGATAATTTGCGACGGTCCGTGCGGCCCCTTCGGCTGGAACCGTGATGCAGGATCAGGGAATGGCTCCCCGTTATCGAGGCTGAATCTATAAAGGCTGCCGACGGAGACTTCTGGCAGAAGAGCGAAGAAGTAGCCCTTTCCTTCTTCTTCAAGCGGATACCGAACGTCTTTGCCTTCGATTACAACCTCAACTTTGAGGGCACGCGGCGCCCAAATGCGGAATTCTGTGCCTTGCTCATATGGGATGGCTCCTATCAAACAATTCTCTCCAACAGGAGGCCCACCGCCCAACTCCCGCATCTGCTCATACCTCGTGAATACATTGGATGCTCTCAATGAGTGGATGGTAGGGAGGGAGAAGGAGAACCCGCGACCAATTTATTGGTGATTAGCTTGTTTTCTCTAGGACCATGCGAAGGTAACCGGCGAAAGAACTGTTCCGAGGGCCTGTTCTGAGGTGACCAAATGCCCCAACTACCTGTTCCTCGAGCATCCGCGACGTCTGACGACGCCTCTAGTGGCATGCCCTGAGAGCCCACTCTGGAAAGAGTTGACCATTGGCGGCGACGTTGACGTCGTATTAACGCTCTAGATGTGATGTGAGCGGCAAGTTCAGAGCGAGGAAAATCGTCGAGAAAAACAACGCAGGCTCCAATATGAAAAGCGACGATGAAAACAGGTCGTGACCCAATCCGAGTGGCTGCGTAAAACTTTTTATCTATCTCGAGCCTTCGGGTTTATTGGCATCCCTTTCTATTCGACAGGAGATGTGTATTCGCAGATTGCCGTTGAAAGTAATAGTGTAGCCTTGCTCTCGTGCATTCAGGGACTGGCAGGATCTAATAAAACGTGGCGCCCGAGAGGATATTGCGATCGCTCGATTGCATCATATCCATCATGCAAATACCCAGCCATGTCCAAGAACACATAGAGACAATAGCGAGACACGAGCAGGAGTTTTATGCGAAACGTTCACGCGCGGACAAGATCGGTGACACCGTAGCAGCCTTTGCCGGCAGCTTCTCTTTCGTTCTTATCCATCTTGCTGTCTTTATTGTTTGGATGTTCGTAAACACGGCCCACGTCGGCGCTGTCCCTCACTTCGATCCTGCACCCTTCGCAATGCTCGATACAGTGGTTGCCCTCGAAGCCATACTGCTTGCAAGTTTCATCCTTATGAGACAGTCGGGCCTCGCGAAGCGAGCCGATGAACGCGACCACCTCATGCTTCAGATTCTGTTGCTGACCGAGCGCGAGGTGTCTGCGGTCGTAAGAATGAATCAGCAAATAGCGGAGCGCATCGGGCTCGGGGCGATATCAAGGGACGAAGAGATTAAGGAAATGGCCAAGCCTACGTCCATTGATAATGTGGCACAGGTTATTCAGGAGAACCTGACGGCCGAGTAAGTTAGGCTCTAGCTCAGCCTTGTTACCGAGGTTGCGACGATGTCGATGCTCGACGCTAAGCGACTTGCCAGCGCTAACACACCAGATTTTCCGCGAACCTCAAATAATCTGACGAACTGTGTCGCTGGCCGCTGTGAGAGCGATTTTGACGCGGTTTGGTTGGCCTTTCACGAGGGCTTGGGAGAACTTCATCGCTTGATCGGCATTGATCTTGGCAGGAAGCATCGCGCTGAACTGGTCGACAGCAGCTTCGATGATGACGGGACCCGGCATCGCGAAGGCTTCATCGAGCTTAGCGCCAGCTGTGCGGGGGTTGTCGATGCGTAGGCCGTTGGCTCCCATCGCTTTTGCGAGAGCGACGAAGTCGATAGGGAACAGATCACACTGGTATTCGGGATTTCCCTGGAAAACCATCTGCTCCCATTTGATTTGGCCGAGAGTATTGTTCTTAATTATGACGATTTTAATCGGTAAATTGTAGGCGACGGCGGTAATGAACTCGCCCATCAGCATCGTGAACCCACCGTCGCCGATCACGCCAATGACTTGACGATCGGGAAATGCGAGTTGGGCCGCGATAGCATACGGCAGACCACAGGCCATCGTGGCGAGGTTTCCGGAACATGAATGCATCTGCCCTTTCTTCGCTTTCATATAACGCGCCCAGACGGTAGTGTTGGTGCCGGAATCGGATACGACAATGGCGTTCTCTTTGGTACGTTTCGAGAGCTCCCAACCGACCACCTGAGGTTTCATCGGGACTGCAGGTGACGTCCCTTCCTTTTCAATAAGTTCATTCCAAGACTTCATACCCTTCTGTGCTTTTTCGAGAAATCGCCGATAGCCATTTCGCTTGAGTTTGGGCAGTAGTAGTCGGATCGTTTTCTTAGAATCGCCCACCAGGCCCACCTGCACGGGTGTGCGTAGTCCGATTCGCTGTGCGTTTGAGTCAATCTGAATGCACTTGCAGTCGCCCGGTTTAGGAAGGTACTCGATGTAGGGATAGGAGGTGCCTATCATCAACAGGGTGTCGCACTCTTCGAGTACCTCCTCAGAAGGAGCCGTCCCGAGCAGGCCTATGCCGCCAGTGGTGTAAGGCGAATCGTCGGGTACACAACCTTTTCCGAGAAGAGGCTTGATGATCGGAGCTCCCAGCAGCTCCGCTATTTCGATGAGCTCGTCGGTAGCATGGAGTGAGCCTTGCCCGGCGAGGATGGCAATGCGCTTGCCATCGTTCAATAACCTTGCAGCGGCTTCCAGATCCACCGAGGACGGAACGTTGCCCGAAATTGCGTTGATAGAAGAAGAGTGATGCGGTACATTACGTTGCGATTGTGCGGCTTTGGCTGGTTGCTGTTGAACGTCGATGGGAATTGTGATGTGAGCCACGCTCCGCTTCTCAACTGCCGAGCGAATGGCAAGATCGACGACAGATTCCATATGCGCACCGCTCATGACTCGATTGTTGTAGCAGGCGACATCGATGAAAAGCTTGTCAAGCTCCACATCCTGTTGTTGGAAGGTGCCAGCAAGGTCTTGGAATTGCATCCCGGTGATCGCAAGCACCGGTTGTTGATCCAGTTTGGCATCGTAAAGGCCGTTAAGTAGATGAATGCCACCAGGACCTGAGGTAGCTAGGCAGACTCCGAGCCGGCCGGTGAATTTGGCGTATGCACAAGCCATGAATGCTGCAGATTCCTCATGCCGCACGTGAATAAAACGAATCTTCTTCTCGGCCTTGCGAAGGGCTTCCATGACGCCGTTAATACCATCGCCGGGTAAGCCAAAGATGGTATCAACGCCCCAGGCGAGAAGACGTTCTACAAGGACATCCGAAGCATTCATTTGATCATCCCCGTTCACTATTCGTGAGCGTCGAGAATGCTCTCCGAATGTAGTAGGACGCTCTGCAAGCCCTGTTCGCTGCCCGCCTGTTGGCTGATGCACCGAATTTTCTTTCGAACAGGATACGGGGTGCCAGCGAGACACAATCCTGCCAGCGGTCGAAAGGCCGGATCGGCTTAGTGATTTGTGGCGTCATTAGCAAGGCCAGCGAGAGTTTGGGCGTTACCGAAAGCGGCACCTGAGGCTGTGTTATCGAAGATGCACCAGATTTCTTTTGCCTGCTGTCGGGCTAAGGTCATGGCGAGAGTTTGTAGATAGCTTTCCGGATAACTCGAGTAGTACATGTGGGGGCTTCCGTGAAGGCGGCAGTATAGAAGTTGATCCCATCCAGCGGCAGCAGACGCGACGGGGGTGATCGCGGGATCGGCTGCGACACGGGCGATGTAGAACTTCTTCATCAAATGAGTCGCTTGTGAGGTGAACCAGCTTGGGTGGCGAGGCTCGAGAACTGCAGGACCGGAGTGCTGTTCGCGAAGCAGGTTGAAGAAGGCTTCCGCCACAGTTGAGTTGAACGCCGCTTTGGGAGGAAGTTGAAACAGGATCGGGCCCAAACTGGTTCCGAGATTATTTACTTCGGCGAGAAAGTATTTCAAAGGATCGGGTCCGCAAATCAGGTTCGCCTCGTGAGTAATCGTTTTGGGGGCTTTGACTGAAAAGCGGAAACTTTCGGGCACTGATTCAGCCCATTTTTTGTAAGTCGAAATGCGATGGGAACGGTAAAACGTGGAGTTGATCTCCGCGCACGATAGGATCCGGGAGTAGCGTTCTAAATGAGTTTCCTTCGCCGAAAATTCTTTAGCGTACTTCTTCGGAATGCTCCAGCCAGCAGTGCCAATGCGCTTGAGGGACATGGTTCGTTCGATGCCAAGGAGTCTTGCGGTGGCAATATGGCCTAAGACATAATCGATTTGATTGAGATAATGAGCGCTCAGCGCTGTATTCGTAGTCTGAGGTTCGAAGCAGCGGGTGCCGGTCGATAGGAGCCGCTCATACTTCCAGATCATGATTTGCAAGCAGCCGTCGATCCAGCTGAGGGGAGATGGTCGCTCCTCGCGTCATCCACGCGCCTGAGCTGCAAACCCAGAAAGCGACAGCGAGCGACACGCCATGATGCGCAACCGTCGCGACTCCGTCACTAATCGGGTTGGGTTGATCGAGTACTCGTTCGAGAATCCAGGCGCAGGAGGCTACACAGGCAAATCCAGCACCCGCAATTCGAAACGGAGAATAGAATCTTGTGCGGCTCAACAATAGCAAGGCAGGAAATGTAATTGTAACGACAGCGAGTTGCATTGCCTCGATGCCGAGATTGAAACCCAATACGCTGATCAGGCGATAGAAGCCCCTCAATCCTAGTTCGTTGAGAGCAGACGCGAACGCGAGTCCATGAATGAGGCCAAACGAGGCTGCGATGATTGTTTCTCGCCCGGGAAAGAGCGGCCGTAT